>Ga0123355_10009207_pt1 | contig 14989 bp, 5 predicted proteins | sample TergutEmb28metaG_3_FD_89872 | JGI IMG/M metagenome (GOLD analysis project Ga0123355, IMG submission 89872) | Embiratermes neotenicus P1 segment gut microbial communities from Petit-Saut dam, French Guiana - Emb289 P1 | ecosystem: Host-associated > Arthropoda: Insects > Digestive system > Gut ...
ATGGGAACGGGAACACGCTTTGCCCCCCCAGGGATGTGGAGTAGCTGGAACAGCCAAAGCGGTTCTTCCCCTTTTGGCATATCCAGTGAAGTAGTAACAGGTGATATGACTGTCCACGCCCACTGGACCCATAGGATATATTTTAATCATAACAGCGCAACCAGTGTAGGTAACATGTTTACCGGCGGGACACCGGCGGTAGGGACAGTGGTTCAGCATCAAAACTCCTCAGCACAATCACAGTATTTTATAGATGTACCAACAGGCTTACCCGCAGCGCAAAACACCATAGGCGCAAGCGGCAGACTGCACCGTATCAACCCTGCGTCCATGAACGACGAATGGGTAGCCCTTACGGCTCTGCCAGGCAACCCACAAACAGTGAACATGGTAAACAACGCGGGCAATATGTCCACAGGCGTAACAATGGGCGGTACAATAGCCCGCACAGGGCATACCTTTGGCGGATGGTGGATAGTAAACGGCGGTCAACATGTAGGGTTGACACCGGCACCAGTAGGCCACGCAAATCACCCTGCGCAATTGGGTCATACCCCATTTGACGAAAACACAAATATTTCATTAATAACCCATGCCCACTCGACAGTAGTGGCCCACTGGATCCCTAACCCGCCGGTACAAGTAATATTTAACCCAAACGGCGGGACATGGACAGCGGCAGCTGCGGCTACCAGCCATGTAGCCACAACCGTAACCGGTAATATAACAAGGAACGTAACGGAAGGCGCAACATTCGCTAACTGCTCTGTTAGCGGATCAAGCTTCCCTACATTCCCAACAAAGCCCGGTTTTGTTTTCGCGGGCTGGCATCAGGTGCAAGACCCAGGTGACGGAAGCAGCATATTAGGTACTGCGCCTATTACCACAACAATGAGCACAGCGCCACCGGCAACAATAGATGACACAACATTGCGGCAAAGATTTATTCCAAGTACAACAATAAACGCAACCCAAACAGTATATGCCCGCTGGTTGCCAACACCATATACAGTAACCTTTATGCCAAACGGCGGCGGCAATGCCCCTCTGACCAGAAGCGTACCGTCAGGTTGGTCTTTATCCAACCTACACTCCAACGCAGGTTGGAACGATTGGCAGCAAGGCTCAACAGATACAGGCCGTTATGGTCCGTCCGGCTGGGGCGGTTCTGCATGGAACCAAACCACACGTACCGGCTGGTCACTAATGGGCTTTAACACAAGCGCAGCAGGCACAGGCACAGTATTTGCTCAAAACACGGCAGTAACAGCAAGCATACAAGTATATGCAGCCTGGAGCGGCTCCCTAACATTTAACTCACGCCACGAAACTGTATACGGTACACTGACAAATGTGACAACAGCCCGCACCGTGGCAGAGGGCCGCACCGTAGGCAATAGCTGGCAGCACCCAAACCACTCTAACGTTGCCACATCGGCTACTAACAACTTCCCAGGTCTCAATGTCTGGGGAGGGAATCCATATCCCACAGGGGGTGCTACAGCCAGGACGCTGGAGCGTCCGGGTCCCCCAGCCGGGTCTGGCGACCCTATAGCATCCCGCTCTTTTGTGGGGTGGAACACACTTCAAGACGGCTCTGGTACATGGTGGACGGCTGATACCATAATGGAAAATGGTAACCAGCAAGTACACGCCATCTGGCGTCCATGGGTCAACTTCCGCCCAGGCGTTGGCGTACCCATCACAGCACTATCCGTGCCATTCGGTTCAACCAACCAATACAACTGGAACCGTCAGTTCCAAGTAGGGCTTCCCCTTAATCATACGATCTTGGGCGGTGCTCCTAACCTGCCCCCAGATATGACCGACGCATGGCTTGGTCATCAGTGGCGCGGCTGGTTCCCCACCCCCAACGGCATGGGAGCCGAGCGTGACTTTACCGACCCTGTATTCTTTGCCCGTACGTATTACGCATCCTTCTACGCCCCGGTAACATTCCACGGCAACGGAGGAACAATCAACGGCAACACCTGGACACAGATACCGGTTGGGCAGGCCTTAGGCCAGGCAATGCCGGGCGATCTAGTGCGCCCAAACTGGACTCACGTAGGCCGCTGGAATACAAACCCCAACAACACAGGGGATAACTACGAAAGCACTACGCCAATAATGGGCGGGAGGCATCTTCATGCCTCCTGGCACGCCCGCATAACTTTCCTGCCAGGTACTGCAGGTGGTAATCCTGGTGTAATAGCAGCAGGCAATCATTACAGATATGTACCCGAAGGCTCTACCCTTGACGAGAACCCACCGGGACAACGTATGCCAGTAAACCCAACACACCCCAACTCGTCTTACGAGTTTGATGGCTGGCTAATAACCTCATCCCCAGGCTTCCCGATTATTGGCCCGCCGGATGTGTTCTTCACTGATTACATGCGCTTCAACGAAAGCCATGCCCCCAATACTATCTCTGGTGATGTGGAAGTAACCGCTCAGTGGAGACGTGTGGATATAACCATCACCTTCGACTTTGACGGTGGTGTCCGCGATTACGGCGGAACAGACTATCCTGCCCGCAGCTACACAATTGGCCGCGGCTCTGTAATAGGAATGCGTTTTATGGTTGACCCATTCCCTGGCGTTCCTGTGACAGCGATAACCCGCACCAACTATGTCTTTGCTGGCACATGGCTTAACCCGGCAATCCTGCCGCCTGCAAACAATATCTTTACCAATGCAGAGGTTCAGGCACAAGCCCCGCAAGAAAATACTTTGTTTATAGCCCAATGGAACCCACAGCCCTTTACTGTAACCTTCCAGCTGGCTAGCGGCGTCCATACAGTTGGTGCTGGTGCACCAAATCCTGGCCCAATAGTCAACAGCAATGTCCTACACGGCACAGCCATAGGATATTTGAACGTACCCGCCACCAGGCCTGTGGGCCCAGGTGTGCCGGAGGCTACAGCCCTTACCCGTGAAGGATATTCCTTTGTGGGCTGGCAGGAAGTTGACCTGGTAACCGATGTGCCATTTGGCTCAACAATGACCACAGGTGCAGTAGGTTTGCTGACGATAAACGGCGCTAACCGGACATTCAGGGCCGTGTGGACGCCAAACCGTCACCCTGTAACCTTTATACTTGATGGCGGAACCTATAACGCAAGTACTGCCAATGTAATACGTACAGTAGACCACGGCCAAACCGTGCTTCATGCCAATACCACGGTACTCAACACTGTGCCTGCACCTGTACGCACATCCCCGCCTCATACCTTTGCGGGCTGGATAGACAGCGGCGGTAATCCTGTTTCTCCTGGGTCTATTACTATCACCGGGCCCACAACCTTTACCGCAACATGGACACCACAAGCCGTAAATGTGACCTTTGTCCTTGCAGGCGGTAACTACAACGCCGACCTTGGCCCTATAGTTGTGCCCTTGCCAGCGGCTACCCAAATCGGCCTTGGCAATGTGCCCATACCTGTACGTGCCAACTATACTTTTACCCATTGGTTGGCCAACAACTACCCAACCGCTGGTACTGACACTATCCGCACAAGACAGCAAGTTGCCGATGTAACCCTTGTTTATGGGCAGCCACGGACATTTACTGCGGTGTGGGGGCCGATACAGCACCCAATCACCTTTGTGCTAAGCGGCGGGATGTATAGCGGCAGCAATAACCCGGTAATTCGCACGGTCAACCAGGCCCTTGCAATGTCGGCGCATACTCCTACTGCTATTACGGTTCCTGCGCCTACCAACGCGCCTCAGACCTTTGTGCATTGGATAGCAACCGATGGCGCTTCTTGGTCATCCCTGCTTATTGCCAACTTCCCATTCACAGGGCCTATGACTTTTACTGCGGTATGGGATCACCAGATTGTTCCTATAACCTTTAACTTGAACGGTGGGTTCTATACTTCCTTTGAGCCCGGGCCGACTATAAATAGAGATTTGCCGGCTGGTTTGATTATCGGGCTTGGCAACATACCAATACCCACCCAAACCAACTACAATTTTGTGGGCTGGCGTGAAACGGATGCCTCTCCGGCAGGGTTTACAGACCGCTCCCGTGCAGATGTAGCCAACCTTATGGTTGAATACTTTGTACCACGGACATTTGTGGCCCAGTGGGCGCGGATTACCCACCCTGTAACCTTTGTATTGTCTGGCGGCACATATGGCGGCGGTAGCGCTGATGTTGTGCGCACGGTTCGCCAAGCCGAAACAATACTTGACCCACAAACTTTGGCATCACCTACAGTTCCAGTTCCAGTAAACGCGCCTCAGACCTTCCAGCACTGGCTACGCGCCGGACATCCCGGACAGTGGAGTCCTGCTTCCGTGGCAGCCCTTGTCATTAGCGGACCTGAGACCTTTACAGCGGTATGGGATTACCAGCGCGTAAATGTAACCTTTGATTTAAACGGCGGCCTATATGGCGGAGTTGGCACTGATGTAGTGCGCTCGGCCAGGGCAGGTGTGGCTCTTGGCCTTGGCTATGTGCCGATACCCGTACGTGCCAACTATACCTTTGTCACCTGGCGGGAGTATGACTATCCCATAGCAGGTACAGATACCGACCGCAATAGGACAGAAGTGTCCGGAGTAGTGCCTGTGTATAACCAGCCGCGTACTTTTGTGGCCCAGTGGGCCCGGATACTGCATCCGGTAACCTTCCAGCTTGCAGGGGGCACTTACGGCGGCGACACTTCCAATGTAATACGTACAGTGCGCCAAGGCGAAAATATCCTTGACCCACTTACAACCGCAACCAATACCGTGCCAGCACCAGTAAATGCACCTCAAGTGTTCCAACACTGGCTGCGTGCCGGGCATCCCGGACAGTGGAGTCCAGCTTCTGTTGCAGGCCTTATGATAACCGGGCCGGAAATATTCACTGCCGTGTGGGAATACCAGCGTGTGGATGTAACCTTTGACTTAGCAGGCGGTATATACAGCGGCAATGTGGGCCCAATAACCGAGTCCCTTAGGGTGGGTGTGGCCATTGGCCTTGGCTATGTGCCAGTACCAACCCGTGCCAACTATACCTTTGTCCACTGGATAGAATACGACTACCCAACCCTTGGCACAGATACCACCCGCAACAGGCCAGAAGTTTCTCAGGTTGTGCTGGCAGAAAACGCGCCACGTACCTTTGTGGCAGTATGGACACCTGTGCTTCATCCTGTGACCTTTATACTGGCAGGCGGCACTTATGGCGGCGTTTCAGCTGATGTAGTGCGTACCGTCAACCAAGGCCAGAATATTACCCATGTAAACACAACAGTTACCCCATCTGTGCCGCTGGTGACCCGGCCCTTCCAGACCTTTATGGGATGGCGCAACTATGACGGCATTGTATGGCAACCTGCCTCTGTGGCTGCCCTTGCGGTATATGCACCAAGGATATTTACCGCAGTATGGTCTGCGGACTTGGTAAGCGTGACCTTCGAGCTTGAAGGCGGCAATGTTTCCGGTAATGCCGCGGATATTCAGCTTGACTTGTCTATCGGCTTGGAAATAGGCCTTGGCAATGTGCCTGTGCCTACCCGTGACCATTACACCTTCTACAGATGGCAAGAAGGCGCAGTCAACAGAGACCGCCAGCAAGTAGCTGACATTGTGCTTGATGACAACGACCGCGTATTTACAGCATTGTGGAACCCCATAACCCACCCCGTAACCTTTATACTAAGTAACGGGCAGTATGGCGGAAGCCCCAACGATGTAGTGCGCACCGTTAACCAAAACCAAAATATCACCCATGCCAATACCCAACCCGTAAACACCGTGCCTGCCCCAACCCGTGCAAATCAAACCTTGTACGGCTGGCGCAACTATGACGGCGCAATATGGCAGCCTTCATCTGTGGCAGCCCTTACAGTTATGGGCCCGCGTACCTTTACAGCAGTATGGGCAGCAGACCTTGTGTCCGTGACCTTTGACTTGGACGGCGGCGTCTATCTTGGAAGCATGGCAGATATTTCTCTTAACTTACCCGCGGGCCTTAATATTGGGCTGGGCAATGTGCCTGTTCCAACCCGCGAAAACTATAGCTTTGTAACCTGGCGTGAGTTTGATTACCCATCTGTAGGCAGTAATGCAGACCGTGACCGTCAGGCAACGGCAGGCGTCACCCTTGTGTATGGCCAGCCGCGAGTATTTGTTGCGGTGTGGACTGAAGTTTGGCATCCTGTGACCTTTGTACTGGCCGGCGGGACATACAACGGCAGCACCAATGCTGTAGTGCGTACCGTTCACCAAGGCCATACAGTGCTGGATGCATCCACAACGGCGCTTAATACCGTGCCTGTTGCTGTCAACCCACCACAAGGCTTTGAAGGCTGGCGTGTTGGGGATACCCTGCAAGTATGGGATGCAACATCTGTAGGCGCGCTGGTAGTTACCGGGCCTATAACCTTTACGGCTGTGTGGGAGCATTCTCATGCAACGGTAACCTTTGACCTTGCGCTGGGCTATGTTGGCGCAAGCCCGGGGCCAATTGTTCACCCACTGCGGCCTGTTGGTGAGGCTTTAGGGCCTGCCTATGTGCCAGTGCCAACACGGCAGTTCCACAGCTTTGAATATTGGCTGTGCCCAAGCGGCGTGTCTCATAGCTCCTTGGTTGTAGCTGATTGGATTGTGCTGCAAGATACTACATTTACTGCGGTTTGGGAGAGGGTCAGCTTCCCGATTACATTCTCATTCCATGGCGGTAACTGGGTAGATGCAGGAGACAATACCCACAATGATTACTTTATCCGCAATAATCTTAACGGCTCGCTGATACTGCCAAACGATGTGGCAGCGCCAGACCGTTCCAACTACGAACTTGTTGGCTGGCGTCGGGATGATATCGGGCCTATATTGCAAGCTTCTGATATTGAAGGGCTTCAAGTAACCAGTCCCATATTGTTTGTGGCAGTATGGGTACGGATTACACACCCCATAACATTTGTGCTTGACGGCGGTATGTATGACGGCAGCACCTCCAATTTCTTATGGACTGTTGACCAGGCCACAGAAATTGAAAGAGTGCCCGACCCAACACGGGAGCATTACACATTCCTTGGCTGGCGTGAGTATGATGACGCTGGTGCATATGTAGACCGCAACCAAGGTCAAGTGGCTGCTATCATAGTCATGAACCCAAGGACTTTTGTTGCCCAATGGGTAAGAACTATCCACCCGGTAGTGTTTGACCTCAACGGCGGCACATTCGGCGGAAGCAGTGATATCATCACCCTAGCCGTCAACCAAAACGACTTAATAGGCCAGTACAACACAGTACCAGGCCCCATAACTCATTCCACCTCAACTTTCACACACTGGCTAAGGGAAGACACCAATACCCTGCATACCCCGGCAGAAGTTGCCGATATAAGAGTAGTAGCCACCCCGGGGGCATTGAGATTTATCGCCCAGTGGAACTTGAGAACCTACAACGTGACCTTCCAGCTTGACGGCGGCCATGTATATGTAGGCGGCAATGCAGAAACATCAGATATTTCTCATACTCTGGCATTTGGCAGCTTAATCGGCGGCAATGTGCCGGAACCTGTGCGCCAGTTCCGCAATCTTCAGGGCTGGATGGCTGTAAGCGGCCCCGCACTGGGCATGACCCTTACACCTTCCCAGACTGCCGGATGGCAAGTGGAAGAAGATGTAGTGTTTAGGGCTGTATGGGCACAGATACCAATGCCGGTAACCTTTGTGTTAAACGGCGGCCATGTAAACGACGATACAGGTAATATCATAGTGTCTGTAAATCAAGGCCAGACGATTGACCCCGCCAATGTCCCAAGCCCGGAACAAGACGGTTTCGGCTTTATTGGCTGGCAGCAAGACGGAGTTGGGCAAGTGCTTTCCGGTTCCTCACTGACGGCAGTAGTTATCAACAATCCTACCGTGTTTGTTGCACTGTGGGGCCAGGTTGGAGGCGCGGTTGTTTATGAGGTAACCTTTGAGCTAAACGGCGGATACTTCGGCGCTTCTGGAGCAGATGATATTGTGGCAACTGTGCCTTACGGCGACCAAATAGGCGCAGCAGTTCCCGCACCTACCCGCGCAAACTTCACTTTCCTTGGCTGGCGCGAAGGCCTTGGCGGTGAAACCATGACTTCCAACTATGTAGCTGCAATTGTTGTCGAAGGGCCAAGGACATTTACGGCCATGTGGCAGCGCAACCAGCATAGTGTAACCTTTGTGCTAAGCGGAGGCGTTGTTGGCGGCAGTAGTGATGACATCGGCTACACCATATTTGCCGGTGAAGAAGTTGGCGCAGACCGTGTGCCGGCCCCAAGCCGTGAACATTCTGCCTTTGGCGGATGGCAGCTTGCCGGTAACGGCACTGTGATGACTTCACAGGAAGTTGCCGAATATGAAGTTACAACTTCACTAGTATTTATCGCAATATGGGATACCAACATCCACCCAGTAACCTTTGACCTTAATGGTGGTATGTACAACGCAAACGTAGCCAACATTGTGCGCAATATACTAGAAGGCGCACTGGTAGGCAGCGGCGTAATACCTGCACCAACCCTTGAAAACCACACCCTGGCAGGCTGGCAGCTTGATGGCGAAGGGGCAACCCTTACCGCTTCACAAGTAGCCAACACCCAGGTAGACGCACCACTTACCTTTGTGGCTGTATGGGCTCCTATCCAGCACAACGTAATATTTGACCTTGCCGGCGGCAACATCAGCGGCTCTACAAACAGGGTTATCAATGTAGTAAACCATTCCGCAGCCATAGGTACAGGCAATGTACCTGCCAACCCAGCCAGAGCAGGATCCACCTTTGCAGGCTGGCGCGAAGACGGAACAACCACCGTGCGCACAGCAGCACAGGTTGCCGAGCTTATGGTAACCGGGCCAATGATGTTTATTGCCCAGTGGGATGTGGATACAGTGCCTGTAGTGTTTGTGCTAAACGGCGGTAATGTATCCGGCAGCGAAGCCAATGTTGAAATAAGCGTAATATACGGCAGCGAAGTTGGCGCAAATGCAGTGCCAATGCCTGTACGTACCAACTTCAACCTTGTTGGCTGGCGCTTGGGCACTGCTACCCGTACCCCAATGCAAGTGGCAGCAACCACAGTTTACGAAGCCCTTACCTTTACGGCAGAGTGGGAAGCAATACGCCACCCAGTAACCTTTGTGCTGGAGGGCGGAAGCTACAGCGGCTCCACAGCCAATGTTGTACGTCAGGTAGACCAAGGCGGCACAATAGGCACAGCCAATGTACCGGCCCCAACCCGTGGCGCATCAGTGTTTGGCGGATGGCGCGAGGTAGGAACCTACACCACAGTAACTTCCGCAGCAGTTGCCGAAATGACAGTTGCAGGCCCACGCACCTTTATTGCGGTATGGGATGCAGTATCACACAATGTAACCTTTATCCTTGCAGGCGGTAATGTAAATGGCTCCACAGCCGACAGAAGCGCAACCGTACCAGGCGGCGACAGAATCGGCGGCCAAAACGTGCCTGAGCCTATCCGCGGCTACTTTGTACACAGCGGCTGGACTCTGACAAATGGAATCATCAGGGCTGTTATGTCTGGCTTGCAGGTTGCCGGCACAGAGGTAACAGAACCCCTTAGCTTTACCGCAGAGTGGACACCGGTTTCCCGTGATGTAGTACTTGGGCGCGACCCATATTCCGCATCCATTCCGGGCCATGCAACCGCAGTATATGACTACACTGTAAACAGCGGTGCAGTAAACCACGATGTAACCTTTGAAATAACCCCGCCAGGAAACGGCGCAATCTTTACCGCCGAATCCCGTGCGATACCGCCACGTGGGTACTTTATAGTGGCCGGGCCTACAATCTTGGCCAACGGCAACATGAGAGTAACTATCCGCCGGTACGAGGTAGAAGGGGAGGAAGATCCAGAGTTTACCGTAACCTTCGACCCAACCCGTGGCACACTGGCAGCTACAGAGCCAGGATTTAGGCGCGGAGTGCTTGGAACATTGATTCCAACCTTCCCAACCCCCACACCACCGGCTGGATACAACTTTGTAGGCTGGTTCTATGGAACCTCGCAGATACTGCCAGGGCTGGTTATACACAGAAACATGACCCTGACAGCAGTATTTGAACCAGTAGCTGGCCCAACCCCAGCGCCAATATTTACTGTAATCTACAACCCAGGGCCAGGTAACTTGCCAGCAAATGCCCAAAGCACCCAGCAACATGCTTACGGCACATCACTGACAACCCACCCAGTACCAACCCGCAACGGTTACACCTTTGGCGGCTGGCAGCTAAACGGCCAAGCCATTGCCAACCCTCTGGTTGTAAGAAGCGATAAAACCCTCACTGCGGTATGGACAGCGATAGCCGCAACACCAACGCCAACCCCGACACCAACGCCTACACCAACCCCAACGCCCCCGCCAGTGGATGATGTGCCAGCTAACCACTATATTGTGTCCTTTAACCCGCAGCCCGGCAGACATGCCCAAGGCAACGAAACAGGCATACGCCACGGCGTATCCGGCACGATAATAACCAATATCCCCGCCACACCAGTACGTGAAGGTTTTACCTTCGGCGGATGGAGATTGCCAAACGGTACAGTCCTGATTGGCCCGCTGACAATCACCGGCAACATGACCATCACCGCAATATGGAACCCGGTTGCATTCCAACCCGGCCCAACGCCTACCCCCACACCTCCTGCCCATAGGCCCAACCCACAAACCGGGCCTGTGCAAGTAAGCTTTATGATATTTGGTGCGGTAGTGCTTGTGGGTATTGCAGCCCTTGGGGTGACCAAGGTAGCCAAGAGGCAGCTTGCTGCCGCAGGGCAGTACAAGACAGACGAAGCCAGATTCAACCGCGAAAAACGGATTGTGGATATGGTTGGTGATGAGAAGACCCGGAAGTAGTGGGTTGATGTGATTGAGTTATACGAAATGCTGAAAACATATGCCGACGACGAGCCGATTTTCGCGATGCTTCAACGCGAAATCGGCGACAGAGGAGGTAAATGTTTTCGCATTTGCGTACAATGTTTATGTAAGTATGCAAAAGGCTGCCATGGTGGAATCTGTGGCAGCCTTTGTTTTTTGTTTGTTACGGCGCTTTGATGGTAAGTTTATATATAGTATTAAAATTTGTATTGACATTATGCATAATATTAACTACAATGTTATTGCATGTAGCGAATTTAATAGGAAGCAGGTGTAGATAATGGCGCAAACAAGTCTAACTATCCGCATTGATGAGGATTTAAAACATGAAGCGGAAGCATTGTTTAATAAGATTGGCCTAAATATATCCTCTGCAATCAACGTGTTTTTTCGTCAAGCGGTTGGCTCTCAGTCTATCCCTTTTGAATTAAAGGTTTATGATGATAACTATCATACAAGGGTAAATAATAGGCTAAAAAACTTTCGTTCACTACAAGAAGAAGCTGAAGCTAATGAGTTAACCAACATGACCATCGATGATGTGAACAATATCATCAAGGATATCAGGCAGGAAACGCAGGTGAAATAGTGCAAAAGATTGTTGTTGATACGAATGAGTTTATATTTTCTATACTCTCGGCAAAAAGTTATTCTGCTGAAATTATGATGATGGTTCTTCGCGAAGACATAGACCTTTATGTTAGTGCTGGCATCTTGAACGAGTATGAAAATGTATTGGCGTATGAAAAATTTAACCTGTCTGCAATGAAAAGAGAACAGATATTGCGAGATATAGTGAATGTTGGAAAGATGACCAACCCAACCCGAAGTGATACCGCAATAAGAGATGAGGATGACCGTATTTTCTATGATACCGCGAAACAAAGCGGCGCTATTTTGATAACAAGTGATAACGATTTACTGGTGCTGAATGAAAAATTTATCATGAGCGCTGAGGATTACATAAAAATCATTAGAAATGGATAAGCCAAAAAGCCGCAATCCCATCGGGAAAGCGGCCTGCCTGGCCTTATTGGTAGGCTTGGAGTTGCTGCCCTTACAGATATGTTGAAGCTGCGCTATATACAAAATACAGCATACAGCGGAACAGACTTGATGCTATTCTCGAAACCAAAGTTTTTTGATGATATGCGGATTGAATATGCTGGGCTATATTGCGCTGCAAACATGTTGAGGCTCTTTGATTTTGTGTGTGAGCCAGATTTTACCTCAACAGAAATGATGTCATTATTTTTTTGCAGAACAAAGTCCAATTCGGCTGTGCCTTTGTTTGACCAATAGTATAGGGCATATTTCTTACTTGCAAGAGCCTGTGCTACATAGTTTTCGGTTATTGCGCCAATAAAGATATTTCCAGCCACGCCTGCTGATAAAATAGCTTGCTGAGACATGCCGCTCATCATCGTTAGAAGGCCGACATCGCTCATGTATAATTTAAAGCTTGATAAATCCCGATAAACAGATATGGGCATAAAGCCATGCTCTAGTCTTTGGCATTTTAATACAACACCCGCAAAATCCAGCCAGTCAATTGCTGCACCAAATATAGTTGCAGTTCCGCCTTTCTGGGCAAGCTTGTATTGAAATTTCTTATTATCCTTTGCCAGTTGGACGGGGATAGAGTCATATGCCGCGCGGATTTTTACACTTTCGGTATTGGTTGCGTATTTTGCCATATCAGCGATATAGTCGTTAATAATTTTTCTTTGTACATCTGGTACAGTTAAGAAACTTTTGGTTTCTATATACTCCAATACTGCCCTTGGCATTCCGCCTATAATGAGATATTGCTTATATATATCAAGCGCTTTTTCATGTAAGGCAGATGGGAGCGCTTCATTTTTTTCATAAGCAGATTTGATTTCTTCACATAAACGCTCTTCATCAATAGCCAGCAAAAATTCTTCAAAGTCCATCGGAAACATTGTAATAGAGTCTACATTCCCAACAGGAAATGAATATTGCTCGCGATTGATAGCTACACCAAGTAAGCTTCCTGCGCAGATAATATGATATTCTGGTGTTTTTTCATTGAAATACTTCAATGATGTCAATGCGCGTTCGCATGACTGAACTTCATCAAAAATGATAAGCGTGTCACCTGGTATTATCTGCTCACGAGATTCCGTTTCCAAAAAACGCAGTATACGCTCCGGCTCAATATTCTCAGCAAAGTAAGAGCTAACGGTTTGGTTTGTTTCGAGATTAAAGTAAGCTACATTTTTATAGTGACGCTGGCCAAATTCTCGTATGATATGCGTTTTACCTACCTGACGCGCTCCATAAACTAATAGCGGCATACGGCCGGATAGATTGTTTTTCCAATGGAGCAGGGCTTTAGTAATCTTGCGCTTCATGGGGATGCTCCTCTCATTTAATAGCATAGTACCATTATTACGCAAAATACTATTATGTCAATAAAAATCAAAATATTATGACAATTTTATCATAGAATAACTTGTATAACGTCTGTTAAAGCATCCTTTCCAAAACCCCAAGCTGCCCCCCAAGCCGCGCAAGAACCCGGTCAAGATCATCGCCAAGATAAATAAGGCCAGACTTATCCATGATATACCGATACGTGCGGCTGGCGGTTTCAATATTATACTCAGCAGCGTCAGCGTATGGTGGCGTTGATATATCTGGTACGGAGTTGCTGACGTACAGCTCCTCCACGGTTTTGGTGATTACATCCAGTTTGTAGTCATCGGGCATGTGAGCACTGCTATTGCCTTTGCTATTGCGACTATTGCTGTTTTTGCCACGGTTTTTCTTGCTTCGGCTGTTTTTGCCCTTGTTTTTGCCAAGTAAATCATTATAGGCCTTGCCTATTGCAACCTCGCCTTGTTCCAGTTGCGCAAGCAGCCTGGGGCTACCGTGCTCTACTATTGTCATAAACTGTTGCACAACCCGTTCACTTGTGCCGGATGCCTTTGCAGCATACTTGCGTACATGTATCGGTTCAGCATGATTTGCGGTTCCAGCGGTCATATCATCACCGTTTGTGCATTTGCGCTTTGTGCTCTCCTGTATCTCTTTCATAAGCCTTGCCATCTCCAGGGCTAGCCGTATATAGGCAGCCTTGGTTAAGCTACGGCGTCCTAGCTGGTTTTCTATTATCCAGATTGCGGCGTCTTTTTTTGTGCCAAATCTTAGCTTCTCGGTTTTGAAGGGTAGGTTATGCTTATGGCATATGGTGTAGCGGTTGTGGCCGTCTACAATAATGCCGCGCCAGTGCTTGATTGCATCGCGGCAGCCGTTTTCTAGCAAGTTGGCCTCCAGCCGGGTAAGCTCTTCTTCAGATAGGGGAGGGATTAGGTTTTTGAAATACCGGTTAGTTGATAGGGTGGGGATGAACTGTTCATCTGCCGTGATGTCAAAGTTTGTATCGTTCTTCTCATTTCGCGTGATGCTTGTATCGATCTCCTTGTTTTGCCTGCCGTCAAGGCTTATGCCTTTCTCCATATCTCTTGCAGGGGTTGCATTCTTTTCATGTGTGCTCATGATTGCCTCCTTTCTTCCAATGCAGAAATAAGATTGCGCAGATCTTCTGCCAGGTTGGTCATTTTTGCGTGCAGGTTTGGGTTTGCGGCCTTTAGGCCTTGGGGTGGGATGGCGCTGGAGATAAACTTAAGCATCCCATCTGTATGGCTAAGCTTCTTGAAAATCTCGCTGGCTAACATACGGTGGGCAGTGCCGATTTTTACTTCGCCGGATTGTACTTTTTCTAGCAAGTGGGGGTGGGCTTCTTCTTTTAGCTGGGTGTAGTTGTGAAGGGTTCGCTCGCTTACCCCGGCTTCTTCGGCTTGAACTTTGCGGACATGGATTGCTTCAGCAGATGGTTTGAATTCATCCGTGGTGTCAGTAGCATCCGCAAATGGTAGCATGTCAAGTTTTGATACTTTTGCCAAACCTTTTTCGCCCATATGTTTACTGGGCCGGCCGCCGTTTTTTAGGTTCTGTTTTGCCATGCTTTTTAGGATGTCTTCCTTCCGCAGAACTATCTCTATCCTGGCGGCCTCGCATAGGTTGCGCCTGCTTAGCTGGTTATCCAGAATCCATAGCTTTGCGG
>Ga0123355_10009208_pt1 | contig 14986 bp, 5 predicted proteins | sample TergutEmb28metaG_3_FD_89872 | JGI IMG/M metagenome (GOLD analysis project Ga0123355, IMG submission 89872) | Embiratermes neotenicus P1 segment gut microbial communities from Petit-Saut dam, French Guiana - Emb289 P1 | ecosystem: Host-associated > Arthropoda: Insects > Digestive system > Gut ...
AAAAATTCACGCATGCGCACTAAGGTTCAAGGTCGGCTCATGCAAGCGCGCTAGATTATAATCCATCAGGTGTTCGCATAAAAAAATACGGTCGGATACTTTTCTAACAGACCTCGTATGTGTTCCTTCCTTCCTTCCTTCCTTCCTTCCTTCCTTTCTTCCATCCATCCATCCATCCATTCATCCATTTATCCATTCATCCATCCACCCACCCACCCAGCCATCCATCCATCAATTTATCCATCCATCCATCCCTGTCATGTCAGTAACACCTCTCTTAAACATGGCAACCAATGACATAACTCTCCCACTTTTTTCCCCCTCCCAATTGAATCTTTAACCACTGTGTGTGTGACATACTTTATGACTTTGGAATCCAACTTAAAAGCCTACAAAGAAAAAGAGAATTAGTGTGTCTTTACTGTGTCCACCCACAAATCAAGCTCATCAGCACACAATGGATTGGTTGATCATGGAAGCACAGTACTGACAGACTGCAAAACCACGAACTGTACTGACAATGCTCAACACAGTGGTCTAGGGAAGTTGTTCTGTGACCTCTGTGCTGAACCCTTTGCCTACATTACTCAAGCAAGGCCATGTACAATACATTTAATTGTTAATCCAAATTTCCTACACTTTTAAGATTTCATACATTACAGAAGGCTTTAAAACATGTAAGTCAGAATACTAGTGCTCGAACTAGAATGGCAGATTGAAAAACCGTGTGTGAATATATTACTACCTAAGACATTTGTGAAGAATCCAAGTCTTGTTAACTTTTATTATTCACAAAGTGAAACGAGCAAAGGTACACATTAATGCTTGTTAAAAACTGCAATTCAGAGAACAGTATATTGTGAACTATACTGTGGTACTTACTTGATACAGGGAAATGTACTGGTCATATTCTGGAGAGCTGACTGTCTGGAGGTCAGGAACTCTCTGGTGAGCCACCTGAAGCCAACCCCTCTCCTCTTTCATTCCTTGCTCCAGTACAGTCCAACGTGAAGCAGCCAAAGCCATCTGCTGTGCTCGACTTGCAGCTTTATCTAGTATTGCAGTTGCCCTACAGTGCAAGGTCTGGTGCAGCTGGGAGTGCAAAGCACGTGTGTCTGGGTCCAAGTTTCCTTCCAAGGATTCCAAAATACCTCGACAATGGCTCAAATTTACAAAAAATTTGCGGTGTTTTTGCATCTCTTCTTGCAAATGCTCCAAACTAACGACTGATATAGGACTGTCAACCAAGGTATCTGCTACATCTATAATCTGTGAAAATTCTTTTAAGGTTTGTTCATAATCATCAGCAAGAGACAAGAGCTGAAGCAGTCTGTCACGTTCAAGTGCAATACTGTGTTCAATGATTCGAGTAGTTTCATGAGCAGTGAAAGTCTCTGGAGGAATATCCCTTCCTGGGAAGTCCCTAACCAGGCTCCTTGCTGTTTTTAGTAAGCAAGTTGTCTTCAACATATGACAACGATTTATGCTTTCAATCTTCTCCAATTCCTGTAGTTTCAATTGCACCGATATATCTGACTGTATGAGTTCCTCCAACTGCTGTTTCAGCTCTTCAACCATTACGCTGATGTTGTTCACACCATTCAGAAATTCTTCCCAGTAAACTAAATCCTTGGCAACTTTCTCTTCACTTTCCTGGGCAATTTCATCAACAGCTTTCACATGTTCCTGCAGTGAGACAAGACACTCTCGCAGATGCATTTTATCATCCTCACTGCCAACTCCACTGGCTGTTTCAAGAATACCTTCCAGTGCAGCCACACTTCCTTCAATGCTATTTATCTCTTCTTTCAGAGTATCATATTCCTTCATGTGCTCTTGTGTTGGTGCAGTGTTAGTTTTCTCTCTGTTTAGATATATGCGGTATTCAATGGTTTCAAGCCACACAGAAATAGTTTCTACTGTTTCAATGATTGTTTTCTGAATGATCACAACATCCTTCTTCTCTACAGCAGATTGGAGAAGACTCAAATTATTCTGCACATGAACATTCCTTTGTTCTACCAGTTCCTCTGTCACAATTTCTTCAAGAGTCACTAGGTACATACCTCTAGACGTGTGTGTGGTTTTACGGGCATTCTGCAAATCTCTCAAACGCCCTGACAGAACACTGCTTGCTATCTTCCATTGTATTGCAGTGGCCTCATCTGCAATGCTAATAATATCTGATGGTTGTTTTGGTTCGAACTGTACTGAAATATCTTCAAGCATTACAGGGCTCTTGCATTTGAACAGATCCACTTCATCTTCAGAATCTCTAAGCTGTATAACCTGATTGTCTGAACAGGACTGTTCTTGTAAGATAAATTGTTCGGAAGTGGCAACAGGTCTTACATCTGCACTAGTAAGTGGTACAGATTTTTCTTGAGTTCTTTCTGCAGTGACAAAATCTGGGACATTTTCTTTGACATATGTTGAATTTGACTCTACATTTATATCTACCCCAGGCTCATGAGGCTCCATTAGAAACTGTTCATTGACTACGGATGAAATTGGTTCAGGTCCTGTTGGTTCCATTTCTTGGCTAGAGCTAGGATCAGGTGAAAAAAAGGTGACCACTTCTTCATGTATTACAGGAGGACCTGGTGAATGTTCCCCTCTAACAGGCTGCACTGATACTTTATGATCTTCTGTTAGAAATACTGTTCCCATATGATCTACAGGTTTTGATGACAGTTTAGCAGTATCTGAATATGATTGTCTGAACTCGGCTGGAATTTCTACATCAGACTTGTGTTCAAGTGTTTGTGTTTCAACAGGAAGTTCTGCACTTGTCACTAACTTAGTGCCTGCAGGACTTTTTTGACCCTCAGAATGCCCCTCAGATATCTCGGTTTTCTTACCGGTAAGGACTTCTGGATGTTGAAGTTTCATTTCCGTTTTAAACTGTGGCTCTGCAGTAATTACAATTTCATCTACATCCTTTTCATTCATAATTCTGGCTGTAACTGTTTCTGGTTTCAGTGCTGATGCATCCTCCATGGAAGGCTCTGGTATACGATGTGCTTCCTCTGAGTGTATAGGTTCTGATGGGCTTTCTGGTGACTTAGTTTGTTCTTGGTATTGTGAGAAGATGTGTTCTGGACTACCATCATCCAAATTTTGCACCTGTTTCGGTTCCTTCTGTTCTAATTTTACATCTTCAAGTGTTGGGTATTTCTCCTTCTCTGGTTCAGTACACTTCAGCTGTGTAACAGCTGTATCTCCTACAACTCTTCCAAGATCTGGAACAGTCTGATCTTCAAGTTCTACTCCTTGTTGCTTATCTTCTCTCTCACGCAATCCTGCAGCCATTTCTGCGGCAATAAATTCATACACTGCTTGTTTTTTATCTTCCCTCAATTGCGTCTGCGCCAAATCTGAAATATTAGGTTCAATATTTCCATCCGTGTTAACAGTAATGCCAATGACTGGTTCCTCTTCCATTGCAGGCATGCCAGGCACATTACTTGTAAATTGTGCTGGTTTTTCATCATCAGATTTCAAAAGTGTTTCTACTTTATAACAAACATCCTCACCTTGTTCACTCTCACATACCCCTGACCCAGTGTTATCACCTGAGGTTGTGAGATTTCTGTCTGTATGGTAGCCAATCTTTCCAATGTCACCAGACTCCATAGATGGAGTAAAAGAAACTGAAGCCTGAACATGAATTTCATATGGCTCCTCTGAAGAGGATGACTGAGACCTCTCATCTCCATATTCTTTCACAAACACAGGTTTAGTTTGAATAGAAGTTTCTGCAGTCTCAACTTTTGTATCAATCGGAATAAAGAGTACATGAGACACAGTTGTCTCAGGGAGGGTTTGTGTAGGGATTACAACCTCCTCCCCCATTTGACCCACATCTGCCATCTCGGTTCTCTCTGGTTCCAACAAACCTTGAAAAACTGCTTGCTCTTCTCGTTTTGCCACAATTGGTGGAACAGTTGGTGAAAATTCCTCTGCCTTGGAGACAATATCCTCCTCAACAGTCCAAACAGAAGAATCTGCCATTTCTATATTCTGTGCCTGAAACTTCCCTACAGTAGCTGTTTGAGAGCACTGTTCTTCCGTAGGTATGAGCTCTTCCTTCAGAGTCTGAATGAATGTGTCTGTAACATCTGGTACATCAGGTGACAAAGTCTGCACATATTCCTCCAATGTGGATGGAACTGTTTTTGTAGTTTGGGTTGAGATTTCCGCTATCTCAGCCGTATGAACTTGAGGCAGCTGAGATGAAACAGTTTGAGAATATTCATTTGTAGTAGGGATCATTTCTTCCCTAACAGTCTGTATAGAAGTGTCTAATGTATGAGTCTGCAGTATTTCTGCAACTTCAGGTGACACTGTTTGTGCTGTGCCCTCCTGAGTTTCTACTGAATATTTTCCCACTGTTTGACTGGATATTTCAGCCGTTTTAAGTGGTGTTTCCTCAGCAAGAGTGTCTGCATCTTTTCCACGTGCTGGATCTAGCAATTCCGTAGAAGTCTGAATTGACATCTCAAATGTCTCCACTTTCAGCAGCTCAGGGATTTCTGTTGGCTCTGGTGTTACAGTCTGCACTGATCCTTCAAGCACGGGTGACAAATCAGTGTGTACTGCCTGTACTGACATATCTTTTGTGTCAGTACCTGGCACTTCAGGTGTCAATGTTTGCACAGAATCTTCCTGCACAGGTACAATTTCTTCTGTCTTGGTCTGAACTGATGACTCCATACTATCAACAGCTACCAGCTCAGTGGCTTCTGGAGTTGAAGTCTGTGCAGCCTCATCGTGGGTTGTGGCTGGTTCCATCTCTAATGTCTGGATAGATATTTCACCCGTTACTACGGGTCTCACATCTACTACCTCTGGTGTTTTTGTTTGCACACATTCTTCCTGTGTGGACGTAAGATCCTCCTTCAGCGTCTGAACAGAAAAATCTGCAGTTTCAGTTTTTTCTACTACATGCATTTCAGGAGTCATAGTTTGAGCATAATCCTCACATGTAACAGCTACATGTTCACTGCTAGTTTGCACAGAAGATTCTATCACCATAGCATCTGGTGATTTAGGGATATCTGGTGTCACTGTTTGAACAGACTGTTCTTGTACATGCAATAACTCCCAGACTTCAACAGGCTGGGGCTCAGAGTCAACCAATGCCTCTATAGCCTCACTTGGTGGTCGAGTTGCAACAGCTTCATCTATGACCTTAACACTGTCAACTTCCTCAGACTTCAGTTCTCTATACGAGTCATCATGAAACTCAGGGCTACACATATCTGCAAGTTGCACATTCAATGCTAAACTTGGTTCCTTAAATTCAGAAGCAACATCTGGTTCCTTACCATCTTTCTTTCTTTTCCGTCCCTTCCTTTCAATTCCCCTTTCCTCTACTGTCACTTTCTCTGCAGTGCTGTCACTGGTTGCTGTACTAGCTTCAACTGGTTCAGAACCCTGTACCTCTCTTATTATCCCCTTAGAGGGCTCATCCTTTTCCGTACTATTAACATCCAATACGACCATTGCCTGACCACCTAATGGCTCTATGCTTGATTTCTGGAATAGAGGAGTTGATTCTTCTGAGTCCTTTGCTTTTACCTTCTGTTTCTTTTTCTTCTTTTTCTTGTTCTTTCGTGTATCACCTTCCTCCATCACTGACATTTCATCCAATGTTGTTTTATCTTCAGGATCATAACCTGTGTCATGTGTCATATCACTGTCTCTAGGTGACGGTGGGGAAAGTGGTGTTTCCACAATTATGATATCCTCCTGTTCTGTTGGCTTGGTTGTATCAGATGATGATGCTGATGAGCCTGGTATAATAATTTCTGTAGATTCTGCAAGCGATGTTTCCAATGATGTTTGAACTTCATGCTGATCATCACAGATAGCATCTCTAGGAGTTTGTTCTAGAGTATCTACTTGTTCTACATCAACAGGTCCTTCAGGTGAACTCTCTTCAAGCCCTTTAGCTTTATGTTTCTTTCTCCTTCTACTTCTCTTGCACGTATTAATTTCTGCCTCACTCTTCATAGATGTATCATCTCTGGCTTCACCGTCAGTCTTCAGTGGGGTAGGAGCAAGTCCAGTACAAGTAACAGTTTCTTCGATCATAGTACATGAAACTGTTTTTGTACCAGGAAGCTGTATTTCGATGTTCTCTTGGACTACTTTGTGCTCAGGTACTGTACCTGTACATGGTTCATCCCTCTTATCTTCTGATGATGGCATCAGTTCTTTCTCCTCAACCTTCACAGATGCTGATACTTCAGCCAGTTCTGAAGGTTGCTGGAAAGAAGTTTTAGGTTTCTCTTTGATAGATAAGGCAAACTCAATTGTTTTAACACCATGTTCTGGAGATGTCTGGGATGTGACATCTTTACTTACTCCAGCATCTGATTTCATGAGAGTTTCTTGAAATTCGCTTGGTTTAGGAGACTGCATTACTGATTTACCAACAATACCTGAAGTGAAATACTGATCTTCTGATAATTCAGATGTCCCCACACCAGTTATTCCTAATGGTTCAGTTTGAGACACAGACACATGTCCATCTTCTACAGTCACGTGTGGCTTTTCTGTGTTTTCAGACCCTACAGTTTTCTCAGAAGTAACGTTCGCCACGGCTCCTTTTGCATCTGGCAGTTCACAAATACTTGCTGTTTTTTCGATTATATTCTCACCTACAGTTGCATCCTGGGATTGTGAGTCAGTATATTTTTCTGCTTCTCCATAATTAACTGCTATACCCTGACCTTCCAGTTCAGTCATTACTGTGTGTGAATATGATTCCTGTGTTGCTTGTGTTTCTTCCAATCCTGGTAAAATACCACTCTCAAGAGAAAGTACCATGTCAGAACTTGATGCAATTGGAATGTCAGTCACAGCAGTTGCTATGGCTTCATGTTGTGTTGCACATGGAGACTCCACATTTTCAGGAGCCATCTCTGAGGTGTGTTCCCTTACACTTCTTGTAACATCAGAATCTTCTTTGGTTTTAAGCCCAGAAACTACGTATTCTGACTCAGTTTTAGGTTCAAATACCTCAAATTTTGTGGCAAGTGACTCAAATACTGAAGATGAATTTGGAAGAACTTCTTCAGTACCTGTCATAATATGTAACTTCTCTTCCTCAGTTGCAACATTTCCAAAAACAACCTTCTCTATTAATTCTTTAACAGCTATTACTGAGTGGTCTTTGTCAAATTCAGAGGCAGCATGATGACCTGTGACTTCTGGAGATGATGACTTTTCAGCATCAGTTTCCACTACACTTTTATCTTGTACTAATGATTCACCTGTGTCTGGCATCACTTTACTGACCTCCTCTTCCTGTTCTTCAGCTGTGGCCAGTATTGTCTTTGCATCTGCAATGTCTCTCATTAACACTTCTTCAATTGTCCCCTCAAACAGCCTATTAACGTAACTGTTATTTGCAGTTTCCTCTTTTCCTTCATGTAACAATCCTGGTGCAGTTACCACCAAAATCTCTTCTCTCTGGGTATGTTCCTGCTTTTCCACTAGTGACTGGCCATCTGTGCCACCTTCTGTAAGTTCTTTTTGGCCTGATGATGGTTCTTTCACAAGGTGAACATCTTGAATTTCAGTTCCTAGTTTTCCCTCAAGGTCTGAAATCACACTATCATAATAGTTTTCACCTTTTTGAAGGCCTGAAGGATGTGACTCTCTTGGAACATCAGCATGTTCTTGCCCTGGTATATCACTGCGGATGTGCTGTTCATACTGTTTTTGGAGACCAAAATCCAGTATTTGCTGACTCATATGATCACCTGTTCTAGATACCTCAACTCTCACTCTGGGAACTTCTTCAGTCACTTCTACTTCCTCTGGTTCTTCCACCACTTCTTCAGTCACGTGCTCCTTTCCATCAATGGTAACAACCTGTCGAACAACTCTTCGGATTCTACGAGTAACTTTTCTTGTAACCTGCTCAACAACTGCATGTACACATGATGATGAAGTTGTAACATGCCCATCTACATCAGTACCTTGATCCTCTGGTTGTGAAGGAGCAGAATGCTCAGGTTGATGCTCAGCTGATACATCTACTTCAGATGGTTCCACAACAATATAATCACCACTAATTTCTTGAGTTTCAATTCCCTTCAGCAGAAGAGAAGGTGGTGTAAGATTTTCTATTTCTCCAGAGACCGTGTGGTATGAAACAGTCTGATGCTGAGGTTCACCAGAGAATTCTGAAAGCCTCTGACCACCACCAGGAATACCTGACAATGCACTCCCTACGTATGACTGAGTGGTGGTAACTTGCAGCATTCCATCTCCTTGGTTTTCTGATGCAGTCTTTTGCTGTTCTTGTAGAGTGACTTGAGAGAACGCAAGAGACTGTGTTACAGGGACTTCCACATATTCACCACCAGTATCTGAAGATGTAAATGTCTGAACCCTTTGTTGTACTGTGTGCTGTTGTTGGGATATCACAATACGCCGAACTTTGCGAACCACAATTTTCTGGCTTCCATCCTTATCAACTATCACTTCAGTTGTACTTTCATCGGGATCAACAAGCACAGTTTCAAATGACTGTGGTGCGGTGTGAACTATGTTCAGTTCAGAAGTACTGGTCACAATTTCAGAATCTTCTTGACTTTGTCCTTTGTATTTTACTTCAACTATTAGGTCATCACCTGAGTTGACATCCTTCTCTTCTGGTAAAACATTACTTTCTTCTGTGGGTGCCACAAGGTTTCCACCTCTTCCAATACCAGCTTTTGTTGCAATTTGAATAGTCTCTTCATTCTCTGTTTTCTTCTGAAAAACATGTATCTTATTTTTCTGCATTTCAACAGATGGAGAAGTCCACGTATCACTTGCAGTTTGGACTGCAATCTCAGGTGGAATTTCTTTCTTAGCTGCCTCTGGTGATTCTTTGTCACTAACAAACTGCCCGGACAACTCTGTTTGTACTTCCATGTCAACAGGTGGATTGCATATAGTTCCTTCATCTTTTGCTGTCACTTCTGATATTAAAAATTCAGTTTTATCATTCTCAGACTGATCAAAATGCAAACTGTTGCCTGTCTGAGACTCAACATCAAGGACAGCTGGTTCTTTCTTCATTTCAACTTCTGCAGCAATTTGGCTTTGGACTGGGACTTCACTAGGCACTGGTGATGTATCAGATGCTACAGCAGCCTCTGCTGCTGGCTCACACTGAGAAACAAAAGGACTTTTAATAGTTATTTCATTATCTTCAACAGACAAGGATTCTGGAACTTCTTTGGTGAACAGAGATTCTACAGTTTCTTGAACAGAAAATGCTCTATTGTTGCTGGAAAATGAAACAGATGTAGCTGCTACATGATTCTGCGGGTGTACGACCAAATCAAAACCTTCATCAACATTAGGAGCAGTCTTGGGTTCAACTCTGGGAAGGGAGTGTGCTACAAGTGATAAAGGCTCAACAGAAGAGACAAAGGTTTCTTGCTGCTTCATTTCAGAAGGCTGCCCCTCCTTTGCCTTTGATTCTTCAGTGATTAACAACCCCTAAAAGAATGCCAATCAATGACTCAGAAATATTGTAACAAGAACAAAAAGAATCTGAATTCTCAGAAATATGTTGTTTAAAAGAACCGAAATGAAGAAACCCCAAAACAACAAATAATATCAAGCTTAAACACAGTAGCATAGGAACCCAACCGCACAGCAAGCACAGAGAAACAAGCTAACAACACTAACTTATGCATAAGTACTAGTTCGGAAGAGAGAAATTTTGAGATGACTGTGCGAACAGCTTGAAGAAAAGAGGGAGATAGATATACTGCAAAAGAATCAAGCAACTGAGAAGGAGAATCAAAGAAGACAGCAGTTTTTCAAGGGGTTGGTACAAGTTTTCCAATACCTGCAGCGTATCATGATGAATTTTTAATTCCTTTGCTGCCTCATGAATAGCTTCCTGCACAAGCTGAATGCGTTCTGACAATGCTACTGCCAACTGCTGTATATCAGGGTAACCCTGAAGACCCTCACATTGGCTGGCCAACTCTAAAAGTTGGGTTTCTTTCAGGTTCAGCTCCACAGAAAGTTTCTGCAAAGCAGAGAAAAAACATTATTAAACCGAAGACCCAGGATAATCTAAGGTACTTTACAAACAGGTAAACCTATAATAACAATTTTTAAAGTAGTGTAATTTATGCTCTCACCTCAACAAGGAAATAAGACCAGTTATGAAACATGTTCTAAAAAACTGGGGTTTTTGATAATGTTACAAGCACCAGTCAAAAATAATGAAACTACCTTGAAAGTATTTGTAACACACATTAACAAGTCATGTCTATCAGTAGGTATACTAACTTCATGAGCAAGAAGCTGATCTCTGATGGCTTTTGGTGACACTGGTCGAGTTTCAGTACGAAGAGTAGCATTGACAGTACTAAGCCACTGCTCTAGGTCAGTTAAAAATTTCTCATACTGCAACACTTCTTGACGGCGTTTTTCTTGAACTCCCAGTGCCATCTGCTCAAGTGTCAGTAAGAAAATATAAGAGCATCATGTATTATAAAAAAAAACACACACACACAAATAAAAAATACTCTTTATGACACAATATTATGGTATTTAAGTAACCACGGGACTAGCCCCTACATACCTAGGTCCACTGAGAACCTGTTTTACATTGTGGACTCAATATTGTATGAAAACATAAACTACATATTATGAAATGCCCTGATGTGTCATACACTCTACCACATTTCAATTCACCTTTAGTTAACGAACAGTATGTGTAAAAACAGTACATGGCAACTGACATGCTAAAACAGGAGTGCACTTCTAATTACACCTATAACAATAATGAATGCTATGCATCTTAGTTAGCAGTACAGAAAGACTATGCCAATCTCACAAAGAAAAACACCTCACAGTTAACATGATTCTTCAGATTTTCAAGGTTGTAACAATGAAATTATATTCAGAGTTGTGAGGCAGTGTGGTCTGCCAGACCAACATTGTTAATTGCTTAAAGCTGGAGCCTGCAAATTCCTTCTAAATGTCAGTACCTTTCTACCAGACTAACACTGCATCACATCCCAGATGAAGGTTATCTTGCATCATACTTCAAGTCAAGATTATAATAAATTTTGAACTTCATCAGTATATTCACTATTAAAACACTAATGCTTACTTTTACAGTTACTGCTCCTGGCTGTATTATTTGTCTCATGAACAATACACAAAAATCATTTAATATTAACCTCAATATCTAACTCAGCAGTCTAAACATTTACTGAATACATACCTCAACCAAAGTCTTGCCATGCTCTATTTTAGACACTAATGTGACAATCTGAGTTCGCAACCTAGCCAGAGTTGCCTCAAGTGACTGTGTTTCTGCATCAGGTGGTAGATCCCGTAACACCATTTCAAGTTTAATGGCCTCTTGTTCCTTCAACTGAACATCGTCCAACAATTTCTGAAATGCAAAATGTACATGAGTTGTTAACTTTATTACTCTTACATGTCCTAGTATTATATATGCTTTCAAAATACACTTAATTTCTCTCACACCAGCCATTATATTTTCGTGGAATATTAAGAGAAAAGAGTGATGTTTATATTTTAGAAAACTTCACAATTCTTTTACATTATAATTCATTTAAATCAGATGAATTTAGCCAGGCAGGCTCATGTATCAGGGAAGTTTACAGCTGTTTTACGTTCACATTTTGTATTATTTCTCTAATGTGACTAGATTCTGTAAGAACCTGGAAATCCTACCAAGAAAATAAAACAGGAATTTACTTCTAGCCATGAAAATAACATAAAACTTAACTTCTCTTTTTAATGTTGTATTTCACTTAGGGATACTTTAAGTATACTCAGAATTTCTTTTCTCACACTGCAGGACAATAAAATGCGAAATTCCCCGAGGATCAATTCTAAGACCCTTAGTTTTTCATTACATATTTATATGATCCTCCAAGAATAAATAACTAAACAGTACCCAAACATTCGCTGATGACACTGGTGTCACAATTTCAAGGCAAAATGCATCCTTCTCTTCAGTGTCACAGTTCTGTCTCATAATAAGCAAAGAGTCTATTGCCAATAAGCTTGCTCTAAATCAATACAAAATGAATGCAATAAAGTTTATAAGGAATAACTCTCCACAATATCCATGAACTACTATCTATGATAATATAAAGAAGATTCTGTAACTACAAAATTCCTTGGTTTACAAATTGATACCACCTGAAATGGAAAAATCCTTACCAAATGATTCCTACACCATGTGCAGCATGTTACATACACAATTAGGTTTATCTTTTTCTGCAACACTGATTCTCAAAGAAAATTTCTTTTACTTACCTTCCCTCTGCAATGAAATGTGGAATAATCTGGGGTGGGGGAAGGCTAGTGCCAGGATTTGTGCACCTGATGCATATGCATGTACACATGTACGCACATAAAATTCTGATCATTCTTTCAGCTAAAAGCCAACACTTCATACGCTCAAGTAAGTGTGTCTTAAATCATACAGAATGTTAACACACATGCCTAATCCATTATCCACATAATTTCCTTTAACATTTTAGAGAATACATTATGACAAAGAATGGGGCTTTTATACTACTGTACTGCTGTGCAGAAGAAGTGCCATGGATGACATGGTATTTATGTAGCAAAAGTGAAAACTTCCATGTGTACACAGATTTGAATTTAAAGTTAGGAACAGGAAAAAATTAGAGGAATCCACATCTGGAAAGTACACAGGCTGTCTTGCTCATGTAATTCTTAGTGGCTGGCTAAACAATGCTGCATACGCTGCATTTGCTGGGCAGTTGCATGATTTTCTCTCTTTCAGTCTTGTAAACCACAATGCATCACAGAAGCATCTCATCACCTCTAGTACATATTTGTGGTGGTGGTTAATGCCATTTTCTAGAGCATATTCATGATGAATGGGACTGTTCTAACAAACAGAATAATCATAATCCATTCAGCATGACTTCCATCTTAACAAGGATGGGATTTCCCACTGTGATGAATGCTGGCTACTTCTAGGGGTCAAAACTCTAGAACCACATTTCATCACCTACTACAATCAATTTCCACATGTTGCAACAAGTCAGAAGCCATGGACAAGCAGTCTTCTTTCCACTCCTGCATTAAGTATTAAGGAAATGATCTTGTATCAAACTTACGTCAATTCTGTAACTCCAGTTAAAACTGCATGACTTAAATTTCTACTTTTTCAACTGTTTGGTAAAATGGTCAGTTTTTGTTATTCTGCACTGTGTACTTGTGGTAACCATCCCTTCTACTGGCTAAAAACATGCAAGATGCTTGTTGCTTTTGGCACAGGTTGATAAGGTTTCTTGGCTGCCTTACTACCCTCTCACTGAACTGACTATGTATGTATTATTCTGTATTCTTCATATCATTACAATGCACATGACAATAACACAGACTTAAAACTTGTCTCATGTACAAATGTAGCAACTGGATGCACTGTACACCCCCACAGACATGAAGTTATGTTGCCTCAAATGGTAAACAGTGTCAACACATCAAAGAAGTGTAATGACCTTATCATCAGGGCCAAGCAGTCATGAGTTGGGCTTAGAAAATCTCCAAAGTATAGCAGCAGCAAACATAGTGTAACACACAAGAATTCATAAATATCACTGACACAAATGCAAATCTCTATGTGTAGTGCCACATCAGGTCACAACTGTTGTGAATGCATACCTATGTAATACAGTTTATTCAAGATCTGCATTCATTATCAATATTCTTGATCATGCCTCTCAAATCACTTACCACTAATGTAGCCAACATGCTTGTCAAATCATCTGCATGTAGGCAACTGAATTCAACTTCTGCCTTGTCCACAGACTGCTGAAGAGCAATGACATCTGATGTCAAAGAGACCTGCAACATAGCATTTACTATTTCACAGTGTGAAAAGGCACAGTCATTTTTAGCCTCTGGGTAATACATATCAAGCACATCAAACTTTCCTGATGAAATGTACTTTTTGCAAATAAAACGGTTTACTGTCACATTCAAAAACTGGAAAATTAAATCAAAATGCCAATGAAAGTGTGAAGGAAAAATATCAGAAATATCCATATCCCCTGTACTTCTTGCCTCACCAATGTAGTACAAGTAGCCTTTCAAATATAGAGATCAATAATATTACCTATACAGTATAAATGAGTATTTGTGAAAATGTAACACATGCAACAAAAACAAACTCGTGCCAATACGACTTGAACCAGCATATTCGACTCTTGCACAATTGATAGTCACCTGATGGATGTCCACAGTATTATCCTCACATTTTTTTGTCATGGAACCCAGCCATGCATTTAACATGACCGAGGTTCTTCTCAAAATCCGGTAGGCACATTTAAGTATTTACTCAAAATATATCATGTATATTATTGTAATTAATGAAAGGCACAGAAAAGAGGCATGAGTACAAGTGCAAGGAAATTATGAATGAATGGAATTATGATCTCTGCTGTACAATTACACCACTTCAAGTTTCAGGCTCAATAAATTGTATGTGCTTGATTTTTGTTTCACAGACTGTTCATGCTACAAAAGCGAGAGACCAAATGCTATTTTCATAAAGAATATAATAAGTGGGAGCTTTACTCAGTCAAGACAGTGTAATAGGTCTTATCAAAAACTATACTATACATGTCACTATAAACCTGTACAAAAAAACTACAGGCTGCTGTCTAACAAGTACATTTGTTGTTGTTGTTGTTGTTGTTGTTGTTGTTGTTGTTGTCGTCGTCGTCGTCGTCGTCATAGTCACTTTTATCTGTTGCATTCCGCCATGCTGTATAACTATAATTACCACAACAATAATTCCCTTTCAACACAGCTGTGGGAGCACCCACATAGCCACCTTCTAATTCACCGCTTAGCATCACAGCACGTAGCCAGTGCAGGAGCACCCACATAGCCACCTTCCTATGCACCTCTACGCATCACAGCACGTAGCCAG
>Ga0123355_10009209_pt1 | contig 14986 bp, 8 predicted proteins | sample TergutEmb28metaG_3_FD_89872 | JGI IMG/M metagenome (GOLD analysis project Ga0123355, IMG submission 89872) | Embiratermes neotenicus P1 segment gut microbial communities from Petit-Saut dam, French Guiana - Emb289 P1 | ecosystem: Host-associated > Arthropoda: Insects > Digestive system > Gut ...
AGGCAACCTGAAGATGGCCAACTCAGGCCGAAACATGTAGTTGTTTTATTTAGTCAATATACACCTTTTTGACATAGTTGTGTTGGACTGCATACCACCCGAATTTATCGCACACACAACGGGTATGACTCACTTCCTAGATTCATATACATAATTTCTTAAATACAGAACCTGGCAAATATGAACAGGTTGTTGTTTGTTTGTTTGCTTTTGTTCTCTCTTTCTTTCTTTGTTCATCTTTGTTTTTGTTCCTGTTGCTGGTATTGTTGCTACCTTGAACAATGCTGGACGATTAAATCTTAATTTCTTTGGTCGGGGGAGGGAGGCAGAAATGAGGCATTCTGTTCCCTTCTGCTACCTCTGACCTCCAGATCAGGATCCGCAAGCTTTGCAATATCAGAAGCCACTCACCCAACCACAGTATTGCATCCCACAAGACTTGAATCCTTATGTTAAATCTGTAAAGTCAGTGACATTTGACATTCTCACAGCAGTGGCTATGAACAATACTGTCTTCCTGGATGCAACAGTGGGTAATTTGGTAGATATTTACCAACAGTTTGGAGGAACATGTTGCCTCATCTTCAGGATCCTGAAATTTTACCAGACTTCATGGAATCACAGGGGACTGCGGCAGCACAGTGGTTAAGTTTCTGTGCCACAAATTGGAAGGTCGCTGGTTCGATCCCAGCTGGTGTCAGTGGATTTTTCATTGACATAAAATCCTTCCGATCGCACTATGGCCCTGGGGTCGACTCAGCCTCTAAAAGAAATGGGTACCAGGAGTAAAGGGGGTAAAGGCGGCCGGTGCGTAAGGCTAACAACCTACCACCTTCCTGTGCCGTTGTCACGAAATCTGAGAACCTTAACTTCCTGGAACCCTCTGGGCCTCTCCAGGTCTGTAATGGGACTGCTTTACCTTTTATATGGAATCACACACTCAAAAAAAAAACAAAGTCACTGCCATGAGAACCTCAGAAATCCCTGATGTTGTCCATTCATAAGGTGGCTGTCCTGTTTTATCTCAAATCATAAACAAGTCCCACACATTTGCCAGACACCACCAAACTCACTTTGTCACATCTCTGTTCCTTCATATCACAAGTTATTATGTATTTTAATGATCAATGAATTTTGGTTGTCAAGTCTATATTTTCATATCCAGCTATAAATATACATTTAAGTGATGATATTAAAACAAATAACAGAGGATAAAATTAGGAAGGGTGAAAATCAGTTAAAATTATTGTGTCATTGGTATAAAGCACAAATATTTCATGTTCATGTGTAGACAATTATGAGTTACTGTTTGCCACATATTGTTAAACATGCTGCTTTGCTCTGCAAAATTATTTCACAAGGCCATAAGGGTGCAGTCATAATGATGTGCAACAGGGTAAAAAGCTGTTATATGTCATACAAGAATATTGTGTCATGTGTCTCTGTTGTGAGTTTCTGAAGTGTTCGTATTGGACACAGTGTATTTATGCTTTAAACTGTTGACAACAAGCAGGTAGTTAACACATGGCATAAGACATGATTCATCCTGCATAACATGAAGATCCTAATAGCAACACTATATATTTACAAACCTCTTACTCTGAAAACCCATTCATATAGAGTTAAAAATAACTCTACCTGTAGTCACCACTTTGCGCACATCTCTCTAAATTGAATCTTGCCAAACACAACTATCCATCAGAAGCTTGCTGCCAATTTCAGGTCTTCAAAATTCCATATGAGGTGTAACACTTTAAGAGCAAATAATACCAACATGTTTCTGCCTTGGTATTGAAACTGAGTCTTATGTTTTGGGAATTTTTTCGCTTTTGTATGTCTTGCCTACACAAGAATGGGCAGAAGTGCATGATTTTATGAACATCATTCATTCATTTATTCGTTCATTCATTCTTTCTTTCATTCATTCGTTCACTCATTCATTCATTCATTCATTCATAAGTGTACCCATAAGAGACTTCAGTTTTAACATTCAGAGATGAAAGAGGATTTTTTTACATCAAAAAGTGTGTTGTGTTAATTAATATGGTTCTTCAGATATTCAGTACACGTTATAACAATATTAAGAGAAGTACACAGTCTGTATTTACTTTGGGAGTTACAGATGTGTAATCAGACAATACGTTAAGCTTTTTTACATGAATTAATAATATTACTACTAAATCTCTATAGAGGTAAAGTTCACCCTATAACATGCTATGAAGGCACACAGGGGTTGGTAGAGGTACAGCTTTACCCTTCATTTAAACTTGGTACTAGATGGAGGTGGGTGATTTAACGCAACGCTACAGCCGCTTTGCCCCTGGGAAGGAGGGCCACTCTGAATGGGCACAGAAAATCTCATCCTCACCGGGGTTCAAACCCTGATCGTTCAGTCCATAGCGAGTTACTGCATTAACTATGCCATCCCAGTCGCAATTAATTCTCTATAAAATAATTTAAAACTTCCTTATGGCAAGTTTGCATTTATTCACAGTTTTAATTTCATATATTTCCATTGTGTTTATTAAATAAATATATATACTTTATTATAGTAACATAAAGATTCATGCTCTAATTCATTTGTCATTATATCTGTTTCAGTGCTTTCCAACTGTAACAGCATTTTGCAAGTTCCAAAACTTCATGTCACACATTGTCTTTCTTCATCAAACATATAATTTTTTTATATAATGATGCATATATATATATATATATAGCCCTTGTATAGAGTAACTACAAATAATTAAACACATGTAACCCTATTATATCTAACGTTTTTAAAATTTCTGACATTATACATAACTTCTGAAATTACATTCTCCAATATTCTGATATATTATGCACAAATGCACACATTTTATACACTTTCAATGACAGCAATACATAAAATGTGATTTGCATAGCAGAAACTGACTTACAAAACACATTACATATGGAAAGCAGTGAAGATGGCTTACAAACCAAAATGTAACAACAAATAAATTTGGAAAGAAATTCTGGGCCATGACACCACGTAGTTTGGTAGACAGGTACCAAAATTCTCAGTTCCTCTGCCCTCAAGTTACTTTTCTAAAATGTTGGTATGTACTTACCAAATCACTTGGCATTGCATTCCAGAAGACAAGTAATCTAAAACTTGCTGCTATGAGAAACTCAAATCTCATATTTTGTGCCAGTATTGATGGTAATGAAATATAATAGAGAAATGTGTATCCTAATTTCATATTGCAATTGGTTTTGTTGATAATAACGAAAGAGCAGAATTTGCATGGAAGAACTTCACACATTACAGTGTTAACAATTAAGAAACACACATTTGTAAAAGGACATTACAGTGTCTTACTCAGCACAAAGTTTGGACTAAAGGTTTTCGTATTCACCCCTTGTGTTAGACTGAGACATACACCATTCATTGTGGAAACAATGTCACTAGGTAATTCAACATTCTCCGTAATGTAAAAGTCTCACACTTATGTTGACTGTAAAGCTTTTACCTTGTATTACAATTTTGTTCTACTGTTACATTTTAATCATATGCTTTCCTGGGTTATAACACTGTTGATTGGAATGTGGCTGCCTGTGTATCAGAGCAATGTACTGCCTCCATCTTCAAGGTTAGAACACTAGTAGCCATCTTCCAAGTTACAATGCAGTGTCATAACGGAGAAGTGAACAGTATGAATACACACCACTGTGACAGCCTCAAATCTTACAAATCTGCAGTGTTCACAAAATTTTCAGACGGTCAGTTCTCTCTGTGATAGTAAATGAAGAAACAGTATGAGCTATGTTTGGGTTGTTGTTTGTGACAAAGTACACTGACACACACTACTAGTGAATGTTTCAAAACTGAGCAGTATATTAGCCCAAGTAATTGACACAAAATGATTTGGCCACAAAACACAATGTAATTTGGGACATAGGACCCAGTGCTTTGGAGGAACATATTGCCCTTGTCAAAGTGAACCAAGCTGGGAAAGTAAAAAGGTAAAGTTGTCCCTAAATGCTATGAAGGCCTACATAGGAAGGTGAGGTACAGATCCACTCATTCTTAACTGCTTCACTAGATGGTGGTGAATGGTCAGCCTCACTACCCAGTCACACACTCTCCACGAAACAGCCCCGTTATCTACTGAATAGGGGGCTGGGTAGAGGGTAGATCCCACAGCCGGTCAGTTTTGAGAAGAAGAAAGCCTCATTCCCATGCTGAGATTTTAACCCTGTATTGTCTAGCCTGTAGCCTCGTTACTATGCTGACTAATGTAATGCCAACTCCAATGGGCAAAGTGGCAGGATGCATAGGAAGCAGAAGGGAGGAAAAGAGAAGGGGTCACATGTTATAAGAATAGCCAATCAGAAACATCATGGAAACTTGTTTCTGCAGGTATCAGTGTACACATATAGATTCACATCCAACAAAAGTTAATGTTGTGATCACTGTTATGGGGAGCTTACATACAAAGTTTTATGTTTCAAATGCTTAATCTTCATCAACCACTTCATAAAATCCCCCATAACAAATCCATGAAGACAGAAGCAAGCAACAGGCAGTTTGTATTAGAACAAAGTTTTTAATGGTACTGGCAATCACTTAAGTTACTGATTTATAGAGAGTATAACAGATTATAATCTTTGGCTTAAATAAAAAATATTACACTTATATTTTATAAGCCTATATACATTTTAACAATGGCAATTACTATAATGTTAATTCTATTACAATAAAAGATAAGGTGGCTATGGTGTAATTATACACATCAGAAACATGTACACATTTAAGAGTGTTCACTGGTCTTACCATCATCTTGCACTAGTATTTATATTTAGTTGATTCACTGTGAACTTCAAGTCTCAGTATCATAAGCTTTGTTTCATTCTTCCTAACTCCTTTCATTTACAACAAACATGTGTTCTGTTTATACACATATGCACACATTCACCCCACCCAGCAATACGACCCTAAACCAAATTCACTGAGCCCTTCACACATGAATGTTTTAATGTTTTTACCAGAGATAACATACCACAGAATGTGAAGGGCAATAGTTGCATGCTACTGCACTGAGGCCACAGAAAGTGGGTCCCATTGATTGTGGGATGATATTGCTCAATGTTATGTTTGTATTACTGTCTAGTCCTTCTGACTTATGTCAACCATTTTGAAGTGCTCATTGCTAGGAAAAGTCATCACATGGTCATCACTACCACCATTTGTGGCAAGATAATAATTAGTTGAGTAGAGGGGTATGTAGGGTAGTAAAATGGAGGAGAAGAATAACAGACGAAGGGAAATGTGGAGAGATTTGATCCATGGGACTTCTTTCATTGGTCTCATTGTACATACAGTACCTTTTAAATAGAGAAATGAATGCACCGGAATAACTTGTTTGAAATTCAAACCTGTAACTTTCAATGCCACACATATCAAATATTCTTTAAAATCTCTGTCAGGGTTTGGAACTATGCATAACATACCACCAAAAAACCAGACTTTTTGACCATCTGATACAAGACAGTACTTGGTAAAGTCATTGACTGTCAACTGATGTTACATATACATGTTCTCTGCACTTTTAAAAAGTAATTCAAATAATTCTGAACAGATAATAGGTGTATGATCAACTCTAATAAAACACATTAATCATTATAGTAATGCATCCCGCTTAACTGTTCACAGAGATTTATTATCTCCAACCTTCATTTTGATTAAACTGGAGCTCACCTTGTTACAGATGCCTTGATTTCTGTACTTGGAGCAACGCTTCATTGTTTAAGCTGTGTTGTTTATTACAAATAATATGTGTTATTAGTGAATTGATTTCTTCAATAAACACTGCAGGAATAAAAATATATGAATTATTTGAATTAATTTAACTATATGAGGACTGAGAACACACTGAGATTTTAACCTCAAAATTTGTTACAGCGCTAACAACCAAATGAAGTACAGTTTTTCTTAAAGTTAATACTCATCTAATAAAGAATTTCTTACTTTTAAAGAACATTATTACGAACCAGCATCACAACAATTAAAACTCCTTTTCAACTTAAAACTTCATAAAAAATTTAGATCTCAGCTCTCAATTAAATATGGTTGGTTTCAGTACAATCATATCATACATTTGTGCCTTTCTTTGATATAACAGAATATTTAGAGCTAAACCATTCACTGTAAGCAAATGCACAGTATGGATACTCAGGAAACAAGGCAACTGCAGTCACTTCTTATTGGGTGCTACAAACTACATGTGATTAGTTGTTGCAGCTGGGACATTGGGTCAGCACAGGTACAACATTAACCAATCACAATAACAAGTACAACCAACTTCTCTAAAGGTAATCCAGAAAATAGAGAACATGACGTAGCCCTGTACCTTCAACAGTTCCAGTTGTCACTCAACTTCTCTCATATTTTCTTGTGTGTAGTAAAGTTTAATGAACCTATCATGTATGTTTAACTTCACAAATTATGATACAGCTCTCCACTCATTGAGAAAATGTTATAGAAAACAATGATCATTATGAGCTGAGATGCCTTGAGGGACAAACAAATTGCAGTGCTAGTCGAACGAGTGACAGAATCAGCTTGGATTTTGTCAGTGGTGAATGAGCGTTCTTGTGTAAAGTCACTGAGCCCTGCAGCGTTCCGAGCTGCCACACGCACAGTGTAGTGTGTGTTATGGCTGAGGCCGGACAAGTTGTATGGTGTTTCACCTGTGCAAAGAATTAAATGTTTTCATATTTAAATCAAATGACGAACAATACCCACAGTGGTAAATTACAGCAAGTGTTACTCAACATCTGGACTTAATGTCATTTGGTATTTTTCTTGTGTCCTGTTCAGAATTTTATATGACTGTTAACATCCAGAAACGGAGCAAAACTAGGTCAAATTAGTACCCTGTTTCTTCCATAAGACAGAGTATTAATAATCTTAGATTTTTTTAGTATTGGATTATGTTGTACAAGTTACTTACATATACTTGTATATGTTATTTGTAAGCTCATGACAAAAACACGATGGACATGTCATGACTGTCTGTTGCAATGTGGAGCTACCAAATACATCTGAAGAAATTTGATAATTAATAAAATTCTAATATGAATTTTATTTCATTTCATATTGACCCACATTAATCCATAATTTAAAGTGCAAATCAAATAAAACTTTAGAAACTTTATAGAAAATTAATACAAGTCCCGTTACATATATTTCAATAAGACATACAGAATTTATTCAAGTAATTTTAAGTATGTGTACAAGAAAGGAATTAAAATTGTCTGTGTTTATACCAAACAGGCTTAAAGGGGGAGTAGATATAAGGCTCGGCTCATTCTTAGCCTTGGCACTACCTGGAGGGGGGCTGGGTGCCAAGAGTTCAAACCTGGCAAGGGCAAGACAATTTGTATGGAGCCTTAAATACTACTCTGACAATGTGCAAAGCTTACTTGTTTAAAATGTTTCTGGTACTTTTCAACTGTTTGCATACAGTTTATGTTCCTGAATAAGAATAAAAGATGAAAGAAAGTATATAAATGGAATGGGTTAACAATAAAAAGTTAATGAAATTTTAATGGCCTCCACAGCCACTATAAACATGGTGATTAAAAAATTATCTCACTGGGTATCCAAATCCTGGATACTCATACCATAATAACATGCTGCCAACTACATATAAGTGCACCTCGGTTTATGAGGCTCACGTAGTCAGAGTGCATAGCCTGGAAATTATAATCTTATGTTACACAGAAAGAGTGGAGTGTCAACAATTAATATTTTCACCAGGAAGTCAGGTGAATGTCCACTGCTATCCTGCACACCTGGAGCCAAATCAAAGTGTTAAAATTAAACTGTACTCTTTTTAGAAACTCACAGACTTACCCTTAACGAATTCTTGGACCTGTGCAGAATCCCATCCTTTGTTTGGTTCCTGCTTTCTGAGGTACTCGACATGATAACCAAGGATGTCCATTTCCTCATTCTGTGGACCTTCAATGTCAATCTGGACAGAATCATGTCTTGCTCCATGAACAGACAGTTTTGGTACTGCCGGCTTTGAGCCTTCCTTAAGTGTAATCACATGTTCCATCTTACCCAAATGGTTTGATGCTCTGCACATATAGCCTCCAAATACATTCTTACTGCTGACATTCAGCTGAAAGGCAGCAATGGTAAACATGTCACAATATCTTCTGTGCATGCAGATACAGAATGTTCTCAAATAGCAGGTACTGAAGAGAAATGACCTTCATTACTGATAATTATGAAATGTAAATAGATCCTGTTATCATGGCTGTTATTAATGTAACTCAAATAGGTGATTTATTTAAAACTACATATAATTAGAGGTAACAACATGAATGATAAAATAGTGGGAATCTAAAGTGGCTTTTATGAACACAGATCAAATGAACTACAATCAATGAAGAGAAAACATATACCTGCAGTGTAGAATTCAATTCTCCTTCAAAAATGGTGGCATTTTTCTGTGCTATAAGTGTTTTGTTTGGCTCAAACCATTCAAACTTAGGTTTCGGTTCTGCAGCCACTGCACATGTTAGGTTGACAGTACCCGTAATGAATGCATATGTTTTGTCAGATCCTTCCTTACCACGCCATACTGGTTTATCTGTCAAAACATAAAACACATATTCATCATTTGAAATTAAAGATTACTTGCAATATTTGTGGTTCTCTCAGCCTCTTTGCTAAAGATTCAAATCATCTGGAATATTGTGCTATGTCACTGGGTAAACAGTCCCAAAATCAGGAACTAATTATCTGACACATAATAACATCTGATAAGGCTTGAATCTATGAACCACTTCCTGTTCCTGTATAATAAATATTACTTTTAACAATTTTATATACCCTGTAACATAACATTACAAAGATACAACAAAATAAATGGTATAATTACAAGTACAAGATATTTTGATGTAGGAATGTCAATTATACTTACACAACATCATATCAAGAGCAACACTTTATTTTGGAGGTGAAACTTCGGTTTTTAAAAATAAAGAAATCCCATAAATTGGGAAAGCAGTGCCCTGGATCAGGAAGTAAGCTGATGGCCTCGTACTATGCGCTCATGTTCAATCCCAGGCCAGTCCACTTGGAATTAGGGGTGGAGAAAATGGCACTGAGACACTTTTCTCTCTGGCTACTTTGGTTTTCCCCCATCAGCCTCATTCCACCAATGCTTCATACTCATATTTCTTTCATCTGCCACCAATGACAAATAATTGTGGACACTGATAGTGTTTTAAGTAAAACACTTAAAAAACCAATAAAGGGCAGCAGAAATGCATATTCAAAAATCACTGCTGTTTTTATTAGATTAGACAACTGAAGAAATGTGATATCAGAGGACAACTGCAAGATATAAGAGATAGCTGAAGAGAAATGAAACTGGACAAATCCTTGAATATAACAGAAAGAGACCCTATAGCTCATTTGGCATTCCACTGCTGTTTGAAGATATCCCTTGACGATACAGGGAAGGAGGAGAGAGAAACAAGGACCAGCTTTTTACAGGAACAGCCTTAAACAGCCTAATGCTACAAAGATTATAAAAATTACAATTGAAAAAAAGCACCAAAATAATGTATCAGTTTGTACAAAATTAGCAGGTACCATTTCAGTTAGTTTAATGTATCATTGTAGACAACAATGATGCACAGAATGAGATAACACATGTACACAGATGTGGTAATTCACTGTACATGTAACTGTCTTTTCAGAACCTTTCAACCTTGTGGTGTATATCTTGTATGTCATGATATAAAGGGTCCCTCTAAAACAATGTATAATTTGAGGTCACAGTGAAGTTATTACAGTGTAGTGAATCATTAATCAAATGGGCTTTATTCTGTATGTCACTATATCAAATATATCAATTATCCCTCAAATTACTTTAAACACAAAGTCAATTAAGTATGTGATCATACAGCAATTTTTGATAATCGTATTTGTGACGCAGTTACATAAAGATGTGAGCGCATTGCTGTATGTAGCTATGGAATTGCTCATATTTACAATGTCCAAATGTACAAATACAATGAATAACACACTGTCACTATGCAATCATATGGGTGCAGGGTGATGGGGTGTTATGAATTAATATGCAGCTACAGAGTTGCAGTACTGATGGCAAAAATGCTATGTTGATGGTAACTGTTTGATATTTTATGCTGATTACTACACAACAGAATGCTTTAGGGTGCACCCATACTCACGTTCGATCGTCAGTAATACCGTCCGAACTACTGTTTCACCCTTGTTGGTTGACACTTGGTACGCATGGCAGCTGTAATTCCCTTTGTCTTCTAGTGTTACATTCTGAACATACAGGCCATCTGCAACCTGTTTGTATTTGGATTCTGAAAAATTTGTTAAATTTTTAAAATTCTAATATGAAACTACATTAGTTCAATAATTGAATAATGAGAGACCAACTTGATGTCACTAGTGCCTCAGCCTGCATACGGATACCACACCATCACAGCCAAACCACAACGTAACACCAACACACATCGAACCAGAGCAATACAACCCATGAAATAACTCAACAAATAAGTCGAAATTTCCTGAGGATGGATGTATTAACATCTGAAACATGTTGAGCATTAAATAATGAAATAATAAAGCAAGTGACATCAAGTTGGTCTCTCTCTTTATTCAACTATCAAGACGATGCACGTTCCAATAAACATAAGATACATTAGTTCCTTTGCATTAATTAGTGGTACAATTCAATGGTAAACCACTTCCTTCATAACTTCATCTTTCATCCCATTCCTCCTACCTTTTATTCCTTTATCTGCTGCCCTCCTTCTTCACATATTCATTTTCCATTTCTTTAATTTGTCCGCCCCACTGACAGTCCTCGCCCTCCTTACATTCAAACAGTGTAGGCAATATGAATCAAAACATGCCATTACAGAGTAAAAACACAATTACCCCACACTTGTGTTTTGATTGCCATAGGTCCTGACACTGATATTAAGTCCTCTGTGAGTGCTCTATAGAACACCACAACGTTTCATTCCAGCCCTGCCTTCTCTGTGAGCAGAAAGAGAGGTCACACAGGTGCTTCAGATTTTACAAGTCATACTGTCCTCACTACAGAACATTCTTCAGTGGGTGGAAACATTTATTTAGCCAGGTTCATGGTACTGCCTGTATATGTATTAAGGATAATTATTTGTGATACCCACATACGTAACTACAGGCATCCGGTTTAATGAGCAAGAGTTTTGATTTGTACTAACATCTGCTACGTCTGATTAGTCTCTGAATACTGCTGGCTTCCAGAGCCTTCAGATACAGTCTGTCCTACCATTCCATGCCAGCTCACATAAGGAACTGTGTACAATCCACCCACAGGATGCAGTGTATATGCAGATAATTACATTTCCAAAACTCTATATTAAAGCAATTTGCAGCAGGTATTATTGTTACACGTAGAAAAAGCCGGTTTCCCTTTCTAATGGAGATGCAGTTTCTTAGTGTGAGACAGGTACCTGTTAAACATTATTTAGACGAGATTCTTTAATGAAATAAATGAAACAGAAGGCCTACCATTAGCTGTCTTGCCATTAACAGTCCACGTTACAATGGGCTGTGGGTCACCGTCCACTTCGCAGCGCACTGTCAAGTTTTGATATTCACTAGCCGTCTGATTGGTGGCAGTGTCCACGAACTTGATTGGCTCTGATAGCAAAAAACAGCCACTACTTAGTACAAACAATCGTTCTTCCTAAGTAATTTATAAGAGGTTTAAACTTCAATTTAAGTATAAGTTCGAGGTAGTGATACTGGCGCCACTGAAAGAAGTGCTATAGGCGGTATAAATGACGACTGTCGATTTTCCTCCACTCTCCATACTGTCGCATTTCCCTTTGTCATCCATCGTCTCAAGTCAACCAGCCCAAAGTACATTTTCCACGGAAGGTAATCACTACCGAAATCCATATCAGCAAAATGGCTATATGACTGGACAAGACTACAGGGAAGTACAATGGGGTATGCTAGAACGAACGTAATTGGTTCTAGAACCTCGTTCGTTATAGCATCTGTTCGTTCTAGCATACATTGAAATATACGTATTTAGGGGTAATCCGTTCCAGGTCCACAGCTTACAGCAAAGTTACCATCCAACACAACCATTTCAGCAGGAAAAATGTAATACAAAATCAAAAATATAAGTGTAAAAATAATATAAAATTGATTTATTTAACTTTTATACACTGTACATGTAAATTTGAAAAGGATAAACAATCTTTCCTTAGTGAAAAATATGAACAAACTTTCCCTAATAAAAAGCATAAAGAACCTAACGCACAGGAGAAGCATAAACAATCTTTCCCTAGTGAAAACTATAGTCGAATTTTCCATAATAAAAGCATAAAAATCTTACGCACAGGAAAAGCATACACAATCTTCCCCAACGAAAATATAAATAAACTTTCCCCAATGAAAAACATAAAAAATCACACAGCGGTGGAAAGAGAGGAATAATCGTTCCTACTCATCTTGGGTGATTGTCCTGTGGGAGGTTCATCAGTTGAAGGACGTTTGTCCGCTTTTTTGAAGAATGATTATATAGCAGAATAAAAAATATTTTCATTGCTAAAGGCGCAAATAAGCAGATAACTGAACTAAACTGATAACTGAGCCTTACAAACGATAACAAAGATGATGACTGGCGCTCTAATCAAAGCAGGAAGGCCCGAAACGTCATGCGCATGCGCGTGTTACGTCGGTCGAAAGTATTCCTCCGCGTTCGTTGTAGCATCCTGATTTTATTGATAAAAAACTGTTCGTTGTAGCATTCGTTCGTTGTAGCATTCCCCGCTGTATGTTATTGGAAGGAGGGTAACTGGTCGAGGGAGATGTGGTGTGAGTCGGTGCACTAGCAATTCTTTCGTGGCCTCAGTTGGCCCTACAGTTTAAGAACACATACTTATAACTACGAGCTTGAAGCTGGCCTGAACCTCCCTCTGGTCCACTGTGGCTTTGCAAGTGTAGTTCCCTTTGTCCTTGCTGTGTAGATTTTCGAAAACTAGTGCTGTGCCATTTTTAATCCGCTCTGTGTGGATTCTGCAAATGAAACATTTCACAAATATTTATACTGGGAATCATTTACGCCTGTTCAGTAGCAAGTCACTGTGAATACTGTGTTCAGGGACATTGTACCTATATTCTCACATTCTTCTACCCTTAAACTGAAGGCAATATGTTTTCCGAAACGTCAATAAATATATATACCAGTCTAGCAGACGTTACATACAGGAAGACATCATTCTTCCTTTCATAACGTGTTTAATATGCGGTTCAAAATCTTTTGCAATTGAGCACTACAATAACTTACGGCAGCAACTGAACGAGCCGCCTGTACGTAAAAGTCATTCTATAGCACTTTTTGAATTTACTGTCAACACTTTTGAAGTCTTAAAACCAACTGGCAACTTGTTGTCTAGTCTCTGTGTTCTATCAAAAAACTGTTCTACATGTTCTCAAACTTTTTATTAACCATCCAAGAGAATTACTATGGGTTTTCGCATATCGGTCTAATTGCTGACGTAGTCCTACAGTATTACGTAAGTATTGTAATATTTTATGTACCGTGCATTGTATGAAAATCAATTTGTATAACCAACTTTACATGCACAAAATTTGTCAATCTGCAACATGCTTAGGCACATCACATGTGCCATCGTCAGGGAGTCCGCTCAGTAGCAACCATAGCGCCCTCAAAATGGTCCGCTGCCTAGCAAGTGAGTAAAAACACATACGCACATAAGGTCCACTTCACAAGGACTACCTCAATCAGTTACACTTCTACAGCATCAAAATTAAAAAAAAAAAAAAAGAGAGATTTCGTAACACAATTTTAACCTGTTTTTATATGTAATCTATGTTTTATATAAATGCCAATGTACACTCCCTGAAGATGACCCACAAGAAAGGTTCGAAACATGTTCGAGTTTTAGCGTTATTATGGTAAAAACTGACCCAGCCTCCTCTACAATGGGTATCGGGTCTTTCCCGTGGGTAGAGGCGGCCGGGGCGTGGGGCTGACCCCCCACCCCGTTCTAGTGCCGAAGGTCCTAGAAAAGAGTAGAGCTATACCTCTACTCACCCTAAAGGCCTGCGTGGCCTATAAAAAGGGTGAAACCTACCTACCTGATAAAAACTGTATATTGCAATATAATGTATTTTTGGTATATAACTGAATTTTACACATTTTCGCACGGACATGATTGCAAAAAAATACTGGCACTTCTCACAACAGTTTAGGACAAGAAGTTATTTGCGTCTTGTATGACATTTTCGTATTTCCGTCACTTTTTCATGACTAACATCTTAGGAAAGATGGAGCAAACTTGAAGCAGTTTAGCTGAGCACATGTTTCGGAAAGAATAACACAGAGGAGACAGTTTAACTTGAGGGTTGATTGACCGTGCATTTTCCTCACGAAATAAAGTAAAATGCCAACTTGATGCAACGAGGTAATTTTATTGATGTATTCTTAGCTCTACGTTTCCGGCGCATACGCCCATCATCAGGAGCATTGGATGTTGAGTTGCAGCATATGGTTTTCTGCACCGACTTTGTGGATGGGTCCGCACCGTACACACGACCTACGCAGCGGCTCTCAAAACCACCACCCATCCACAAAGTCGGTGCAGAAAACCATATGCTGCAACTCAACATCCAATGCTCCTGATGATGGGCGTATGCGCCCGAAACATGTAGAACTAAGATTTTTATTTGGTGGCGCTGCGGCCCAACGCGGGCCATGGCCTCCTCATTCTTGAGGTTTCTATATTACACAACGACGCATCACATTCGGTAGGACTCCTCTGGACGCTTGATCAGCTCGTCGCAGAGACCTCTACCTGACAACACACAACACTCACAACAGACAAACATCCATGCCCCCGGTGGGATTCGAACCCACGATCTCAGCAGGCG
>Ga0123355_10009210_pt1 | contig 14985 bp, 11 predicted proteins | sample TergutEmb28metaG_3_FD_89872 | JGI IMG/M metagenome (GOLD analysis project Ga0123355, IMG submission 89872) | Embiratermes neotenicus P1 segment gut microbial communities from Petit-Saut dam, French Guiana - Emb289 P1 | ecosystem: Host-associated > Arthropoda: Insects > Digestive system > Gut ...
ATTTCCAAAATAATAAACCAGTCACCAGTAGTCATTCTTAGCTTCCATAAGTTATTGACAACTACAGTACATTTTAAATGTATATAAAAGAAAGGTAAATGGTAGTTCTGATTAACACTTTAAAGCCTAGCATTTAGCATACAGACTGACAGGTTTAACAATAAAAACTCAGCATTTGGTCCATACAGTATACTTCTGCACTCTTTATGATTCTTATGATAAAGATCCAGTATTCACTGATTTGTCTTTCTAAAAAACACAGTGCTCTCTATGACACAAACTGGAATGCTGGCTAATTTTAATCTTCAAAGCATTAAAATTACTAAAAATATTGTTGAATGAAAGAATACAATAGCTTACATAGAAAATTATACATTACCCTGTGAACAAATAAGATTCAAAATGCATAGTCATCCTGTATAAAATTTTGATATAACTGATATTATGTAAGTTAAAATCCACACCTTTTAAATCACATCCAAACTTGTTTTAATGACTTACACAATTATTAGCATATAACTTTAAATGTTAAATCCTAAATGGGCCACAAATTTTTCGTTTAAAAATGATACTAGTCTGTGATTGTATGCTGGTATTTCTTCAAGTTCCTGAATGCATACTTGTACAGAAACATGGACAGAGATTTAAAGTTAAATTTTCTAAACAATGCTTACCACATGTGTGTCTGTTACCATTTCACTTATAATAGCTAAGTTATCCAGTGTATTAGAGGAACTCAAGCTCAAGTTAATTTTGGAAACATCATCAACATCAAGCACTTTCACCAGATGACCCAAATCTGACAAGTGTTCCAGCAATTTGTCCTGTAAGGCAAAACAAATTGTTTGCTAAGCCAGGATGTATATACAAATATGTTTTGGTATATTACTTCCTAAAATGTGCCAAAATTAAAGTGCATTTGAAAAGCTAGTAAGAAACATACTTTCAGAATATTAAAATATGTGTTATTGCCACCATAAACTTTGCAATCCATCAGGCCTGGGCATTAGAAGTACATGAAACATAGTTTGTGTATCTCTCCCAGAATATGTATGACCTTCACAAATTCCAGAACTGTACATTATTTTTACACAAGGGGATCAACTGCTTCGAAACACACAAAAAATTTCTTTTCAAATCTCACTTACATGGATAATACTTTTTTGGAAATTAATAGACCACCATTTACTTGTAAATTTCACCTTCCCAAGTTACCTTACTGGTTCGTAAACTATACCATATGCAGATGTGTTGTATTTGATTCTGTACTAATAAACATGCATTATCATACATGAAAACTCCATGTTGCACTCAGCTTTGGAGTTCCCACAGAATTATTCCTTACTTCTTATTTGTAAATAACCGACATTTTAATTAGTAACTGTGATACTTCTGCTAACATTGCCTATTTTCATTAAAGCATTAAAACAATTCTTCTTCTTCTTCTACATATCAAACTAACCCAGAACATAATCATGAAAATATCAGTAAATAAAACATGATGAATCTAAAATCAGCGTGTACTGACCTTGTTCACAAGACTCCATATTTTTCTTTGAACTTTATTATCAAGTTCTAGTGACCCCAGAGTGTCAACACACATTTCTAACTCATGTCCCATAAGCTCAATGTCTGTCTCATCCAGAGCCAATCCTGCAGATTGTCCTGCTGCTCTGATCGCATCACAGGACACCTTCAAACACAAGATTTGTGGATTAAACAAAATTAGAGTAGGCCTGATGTTCAGGCAAATCCAGTGTTGAAAATAGGTACTGAAATGGGTATTTATAGTTTTCTAGAGAGGAATCAAGTACATTATGTTATTGCTTGTTGCAACAGAATCATAAGAGGTATGGGAGATAATTCACAGAGTACAACCAACAAGATGGGGCGTTTCTCAATTTACTTATTTCTCTAAGACACTCTACATGTTTCAGACGGTTTTTCCATCCATTATCAGGAGCTCAAACTGCACATACAGCGTTAGGTATTGGCCTGAAAAATACCTGACCCTGTATCTGCAGTTTGAGCTCCTGGTGACGGATGGAAAAACCGTCTGAAACATGCAGAGCATCTTACAGAAATAAATAAATTGAGAAACGTCGCGTCTTGTTGGTTGTACTCTGTGAATATATTAGCGATGCACAGACCTATGAATGTTAAATTTATGGGAGACAAATTTTGCTAGATAAAATTAAGAGATGAAGGTTATTTGAAATGCAATGAACTGTTAAGTCATTAACTGGTTGTTTCAAGTGCTAATGGTTAAAGGGATGACCTTAATAATTCCAGCTTCTGCCTGCTTAGGTATTGGTCCACATTGCAGAGGCAGCATGCTTCACCTCAAATGACGGAACAAGGATACTTAAAATGACAAAGAGTACTTGCAATCTAACAAGAGCTAAACAATGGTCAGGCCTGGTATACCTTAGAGTTCTAAAATAAATCCAGGGAGTAAAAATCCTTGTGAGTGGCAAAAAGTTGTTCAGCTAAGGACATTTCCCACATTTCAGGTAACCTATTGACACATTAACATGTTCAAGTGTTCACCACTAGTCCCTGTCCTCAGCCTCATGAGCCCTGTGTGCCACCTCCCACAAACAAAGTTCTGACCTTTTTTGAAAATATATTTTTAACACTCTCCGTTTCAGAGAGACATTTAGCACAAATCAGCACATTACAGTCAGGCTGCCAAGCTCCCCTGTCCACATGTATTTGTTCCTATCTGTTGAACTGAAAGTATAAACTGAAATTCATAAGAAATAATTCATATATTTTTAGCATATAAAGATAACCAGAAAGGAGGTTCTGAATGAAAATAAAATGTGTGAATGTTAATTCACTCCATACAGTTTCACAAGGCTGTATGTGCAAACAGTTGAAAAGATTTTTCTTTATAGTGACATAACAGTTATGTGCCTATACCCTTTGCCAGTGTGTAGTTATTGGTTTCCTTTCTGATGGCTGCATAGATGTCATTTCAGTGTTCGGTCTAAGAGTTGATCCAGATGGTAGTTTGGTCTGCCAGGTCAGAGACTTTGTTCTTATAACACCCCTCAATATTTCACCTGACTGATCAGCTTGGTTGTTACCATTAGTTGTACTGTTGCTTCTTTTTTCTGAAACAAAGTTGGTTCATGTGTCAGTTAGTGTTACAGATCACACAAGGCAATTTTGTTAGTGACTAAAGAACAAAAAATTATGATTAACTTAAAGTAACGACATAAAGAACAACTAAAGTCACACAAGCATATTTTGTAGTTGTAATGTATCTAAAATTATAGCACCACTATTTTGCAAACTCCATTCTTCATAGCTTTGACACTTTCCTTCTTTCATGTTCCTCAAGGTATGAATTGTAGCGATGTCTCAGAATTTGATTAAGTTTATGTACTTCCAATAACATTATTAGTGTAATAAGTGTCAACCATGTAACAGTGGAAAATTTCACCTTTAAGAACACTACATCACAAAAATATGTAAAGAACAGAGATTTGCCAATATTTTTAGAAAAAGTAACTTGTTGAATTTCTAATATTATGTATGGTCAATTAATAAACAATATTAATCAATATTTATTAAATTATTTCACCTGAAATAATTTAATAAAGTAGTAGATGTATTTGATGTCACATACTGATTAATTCAACAAATAAAACTGTGTACTACACAACCCATATTTATTTACAGCAGACCCCCCTCATTTGCAGGTTTGTGAACCATGGTTCCACTTATTCCAAGAATTATTGTGGCAACTCTCATGCATTGCATTTTAACTGCCTTCATGATATGCAGTGACAGTTTGCAGGTGTGCGCATTAATAAAAAATAGGCCTGCCTACTATGTACTACTGCCTATCTGACTCAGCAGCTACCTAGATACAGTGTGATACAGAATGTTCTTTGAATGTACTGTTCACAGTTTTTAGAAACAAATGTTGCCCTTGTGTTTTAATTGTGTCTGAAATGCATGATGTACATACTGACAAAGAGCATAAGGATAAAAATTATAAGAGCATGATGTCTGTGTTAGAGAAAATGGAAATAAGCTAGGTAGGTAAGCTGGACATGTAAATAAGCACTAGTACATTCTGCTGCCATTCCACAGAGACAATATCAGGTAAAATGAGAAATCTAGTGTTTTGTTGAGTGCAGACATTTCTTACATAAGTTGTTATGACCCTTCTTGAAAAGATGAAAATGGCTTCATGTGTATAGCTGGAAAATAAAACATTGCAATGGCTGCCATTCGGTCATGATGTGGTGAGGCAGAAGACTGAAGATTTATGTGAAAATTGTACCTTAAATCAAAGAACTGGCACGCAAGGTTATCCTTCTCTTTGACAATGACAACAAACCCGCAGCATCGTGGTCTTGCCAGTCTTAGTATCCAAGGTGAATATCTGTCCAATAATACCACCTCACCCTTGCAGCTGCTCTACCAGGGAAGCATAACAGATTTCAAGAACTACTATATTTCATGCAACTTAAGCACTATCTTGGATGTAAGTGAAAACACGTTTGTTGGTTCTGGTGAATGCTCAAAATCACAGAGCACAGTAAATATAGAGCAGCTCAAAAATGAACTGTTGCACTGTATGGCTACAGAAGTAAACTTTGGCCTGGAGTAATTCATAACTTCTGAGGATTCCCTAGCCAGATAACGAAATAAGGAATATTATCATGTCAGGTCATAATTTCTGGGAAAATAATTCTCAGATTTTGAGGAGACTGATAACCAGCAGGCCTCAACTCGCATGCTGTTGAGTTAATTGAAGAGAACATTGAAAATATGACAGCACTCAGTGCACCAAAGGTGAAGAACTTTCTGAAACTTGTGGAGTGGCCTCAACTGACTAAAAGTGATCTTGAAAATATGGCATCCAAAAGTCCTCAACTCTCGTCTTGCTGGGTTAATTTAAGAGAGCACTAAAAAGATGAGGGTGTTCAGTGAACTGAAGACAAAGACTTGTAGAGCAGCCTCAACTGAATACCTGTGCTCTAAAGAAAACCTTACAGATGGCAGATAGATTAATCAATCATTTCTTGGATAGGTGCTTGAAATATAAGCATAAGACACAGGCTATCATGGCATCACACAACACATAAAGAACATTCAGAATAAGGGAAAGTAATCAAAGATCACTTATTTCTTCACTGTCATCTGTTTCTACTGCAGCACTGTACTCTCATTGTGCTACAACTTGACACATTTCAACCAGGAATGGCAATGTCATTCCAAAAACACCAAAACAAATGTTTTCATGTCAATTAATCACTGATTTATACATTACCTATTTCACCCCAATGCAATTTTTTGTACATGGTCTTAATGTCATGCATTGTAGTTTTATGTTTCATGGGATTTTTAAAGAACATAACCGCCTGCAAATGGTGAGGGCTTGCTACACACTCCTTATACAATACACTTATATTCACACACAGATTTCAATTATGTTATTACCTTTATTGCCTTCCGTTTTTGCATGTCTCTTGACTTTTACATTCTCATAGCCAGACTTGTTTGAAGGAAGAGACTTTTCTGCATCTATTTTCAGGGAAGTATATCCACGTACTTGAGAGGACGAAGTAGAGCTTTCCAATTTCAGTTTTTGTAGTAATGACATGTTTTCAAAATGTTCAGCCAATTTATCTTTAAGAACTGTTGATAGCCCAGCATTAACTTCAGCAGAATTTATATCACTTTGTATTGGTTTGCTATTACTGAGTACAGTTGTTGAAGCTGTAAAATCTATTTTAGTTAAAACAGAGTCTTTCAGTGGACCTTCAAAAGAAATATTTCGCTCTCTAAGTGCCTTGAAAGTAGTCAAATAAGTGTCATCTTCATTGTTATTTATTGCATGAGACTGTATGTGTGACCAATTGCCTGATTCCTTTGGAGTTGAAATGTGTTCAGGGCTTTGTGTATGAACGTTTGTATGAGTGGTTGTAGGCAAGTTCATTTCCTCCAGCTCTTTAATTATAGAAATAGACCATGTTTTGTCAGTATCTGGCAAAACTGCAGTTGAAGATGGAAGAGTTGCAGTTGCATGGATTACTTTATCAGGCATCACAGACACAACAGATTCAGTATGTTTGGCTGCTAAAATAATGTCTGGAGACTCTGTGGTTTCTGTAGAAATAACATCAGATGGTGCAGGTATTTTAGTATTATAAACTGCTTCAAACTGTTGTGCAACTGAAGTAATTCCTGAATCTACAATAGGTGCAACAGTCTGAGGCTTGTGTGTAGTATGAAAGACATTTTTGATGCCAGTGAATATGTCTGATGCAATTACTTTTACAGTAGTTTTGCCATCCTGATCTGAAAAAAAAGATTGTTAATTCAGTATTGCTGATAGCCATAAACATATTTTGACTAGGTACTTTATACACTGGTAATGACTTTGCATCTAAAATTTAAATAAGAACTTTGGATGACTGCGTACCTGTTGTGAGTATATTATTCCCCCCCTTACACAGACTTAAAATATTTCCATATTTTAAGTGGTCAAATTGTTGATTTAACTCTATTGAAGACCATGTACTTACAGTTCTACAGGTGGCTGTCATTAGCCTGCAGAAAAATTTATTAAACTCTGTCTTTAGACCTTTCCATAGACACCAGCTTTCCATTTGAATGTATTCACTACACAATTTAAATGAAAATAATTGAAGAAAACACAAATGAGTAAAATGCTTCCAGTCAAACTACCAAATTCCATATTACATAGTGCTAGGTGGCACGTGTCATGTAACTACATATTTTCTGATTACTCTTATTCGATTCTTGTGCCCCTTCTGCCTACAGTTAGCCAAGAAAATACTGAGTTCATAAAACAACCTGTTACAAATTCCATTTCAGCTCCTTGTTTCTTCATTCTTAATGGCTTTTGAATTTCATCAGGTTCCAAAACTTTCACAATAGTGTCTGGATGTTGTACTTCCATAGGGAAATTAGGAATAACCATCTTCCTTTCAGGTTCCCCTTTCTTGGACCGATGAACTGCTGCAAGAATTTCAGGAGCACTGACTACAGTATTCAGTTGGGTCTGAACTGCTGCAAGACGCCAGCGTGCCAACTCACGAACTGCTGTAATGTATTTAGAAGCTTCAGAGTCTTCAAGAATCTCAGCACAAGCCTGAAAAAAAAAACCCCTTCCTTATTTATCACATCAAAAATTGACAGTAGGTAGAATTCCCTTTAAAGACGGAAACAGAAGAAGGTACTTGTAATATTCCTAAAATTGAAGATAGCATGGAATATAAATTCTGCTCTAAAAAACTTTGTCCATGTATGAGATTATATGCCAATATCTTAACCCTTCAGTGTGTGTCTGCTCATATGAAAAATTCAGTGTGTTGTTAAGATGGGAGATGCACGGTTCTGAAGTACTATAGTTTTTCTTGTCCTTATTAATTCATTTCTTTCTTGTGATGACAAAATGAGGGAAACCAAGGAATCATCTATGATTACAAATACATAGTAAATTCAAAGACAAATATGTAGTAAATTCAAAGAGTTTTAAACACAAGCCACATTTTGAATGTGATCAAACTATGAAAGCTCTGAAGACATAATTATCTGCAAAATATGGTCTTAACAATCACAGAGACTTCCATGTGCAGCCTTTTTTTTTTTTAATGCACTGCATGGGATACAACAGGCTTTGTTATCTGAGGCAATCTTCTAGAGGAAGTACAGTTTCATTTCTGCTACACTGATGAGCTCACCACTGATCCTCACGCACGTGTTGCAGTTTTCGTGTATAAGCTTTCTTACTATGACATAATGCACCTTCATATCCTTGCCAAGAATGGGGACACCAACCACCTAAAATAATTAATTTTCCCTGCAATTGTCTGTAACATCTGATGATTGCCACAATCTCCTGTTGGTGTCTGCCACTGTTCTCATTTTGTAATGTTACAGGATGACCAGGGTTTGTGTTGTCTTCCAGAAAATCAAGACTATCTGGGAACCTGTGCTACCGCTCACCCTGGATCAGCACATTATTCATAACACACTTTCCATAGCATTTGCAACATCTCTGTTTCTGACTTTCTCTAAATGATGAGAAAATCTGATAGCAATTCACCATCAAATAACATTAATTTTCTCACTTTCACATCTTCCACATATGGCATTTCTTCCTGAAATCTACAAGTATTACATTAATTAATGCAATGAAAAGTTAACATTTTGGCTGTATGTAGAAGTTTGAATGTTTTGACACGCAAAAACAGGTTCCAGTCTAACTACCATGGTTTGCTTCTGTCACAGAACTTTTTGATTGCACCACACATGCAAGAAAGTTTGTGTGCAGGGGGTTAATGATTTATATTGAGCCATACTCCATGCTGTCACCACTAATAGAATCTTTTAGGATATCATAATTCTCAACAGTACTTCTCACATATTGACTCAATATGTACCAACAAAGTACACAAGTGTTTAAAAAAATCTTATTATTTTTCACTTTTCCCTCACACATTTGTATGTTTCTGCTTACTATCCATTCTCATGGAGATTTTCATGAATATTTTAAAGGTGGTAGACAAATTGTACATCTTGTTTATAGTGAGTACAGATACTAACAAATTTACATAAAAATGTATATGTTAACTAAAACCTGCACACTATAATTTTCTTGACAGATTTTGGAAAAATATTCAAATATAAAATTTCATGAAAATCTCTCCAGTGGGAGTCAAGTTGTTTCATGCAGGCAGAAAGACAGGCTGATGGTCAGATGGAGAGACAGACAGGCAGGCAGACAGATGGACAGACAGACAGGCAGACAAAGCTGGTAGTCACTTTTTGCAATTTTGAAAATGAGCCTAAAAACTTTTCTTTTATCATATAATTCAGTGTGGACTTATTGACTTTTATATAAAACAGACATCATAGACAAAGACATATCAATCACTCTAACAAGTACAGATTACATAATGTCAGTTGCTAAATAAATTAATAAATCCACAGAGAAATATCTGATCAAAACAAACCATTTGTACGTACTAGTAAGTTATATGACTTCAATTGCATTTTTATGAGAACATTCGAGTTCTGTTTCAATCTACTCTGCAATTTAAGTTTGGTTAACTTGTTTCTGGATACAGAAAGTTGTTTTAATGCAAGGTGCCAATCATAAGGTGACTTACAGTAGTAAATACTGCAGCTTCTATTCCCCCTTCATGAAAGAACTTCATATTACGCGTAGCATTAATATATACAGACATAAGAAAACTTAAAACAGTAGGTCTCAGAAAACCACAAGTGTCATGAAATGACATCAAAGATTTAAGGCACTAGTTGCACACAGTAAATGAAAAATCATGGAAACAGTACAAGCATAAAAGTGTGGGAGAGTGAAGTTACTTGATAGAGCTGAATTTGGTCAACCATTCCAGGCCACTCCACTTTCATATGGTAGGATGTTTCTTCAGTTAGAGTATCTGCTGCATCTTCCCAGCTGTCCATTGGTATAGAATTCAGCTGATCATGTGGTAGCACCAGTAAAAGGTCACCCAAAGTGGCCAGTGTTGAAGAAGTCCAACTAAAAGGCTTCCTGCAGCAAGCAGAGAAATTGATTTCTTGAAACCTTTAAATTCAGTGAAGCCAATATTTATAGCTTCTTTGGTGAGCAATGGATTGGGAAAATAAACTGAGGAAAATTTAAACTGGAAGAAATTAAATAGTCCACTGACTTCATAATACTGAAATTAGTGATGAATAATGCAAAACCTTACACTGATAGACACTAAATGGAGATACCGCAGTCTATGCTGCTGCAGAAGAATATAAAAATGTTAATAACTTGCTCTTATTAAATACTGGGATCTTTTTAATTTTCTTACCCAAATGCTTTTAGAATTATCTGGTACCATGCTAATCTTTGAGACAAATCAGCACAGACCACTTTTGTCATTGAATCATCCACTGATTCAACAAACAGCTTAAACGAAACTGGATTTATCTGCATGATGTCAACAGCTGGTAAGAAGTAAATAAGATGTCCAAAACTGGCAAGCTCATATGATTTTATTTCAGTTACACTTTGATGTGGATGTATCTGTAACGAATGGTGCAAAAAAAATTATCATATACATGATAACTCAAGACATTTCTGTTACATAGTTTCATTCATAACTTATCATTACTTTAATTCTATACTGTAACTTTTCGTGAAATTCAGTAACTTGTATGAAACATGATGCACTGTTATGTATAATGTTATGAATCTTAGTTATCCTGTTCTTATATCATTTTCCTTCTTAAAGAGTACCTCTAATTGCTTCTAACTACCCACTATTTTTATTTTTATTCTTATTTTGACTTTTACTTTTAATTTTTATTTTTATCATTATTATATTTTATTACACTAAACAATTCATATTGTCCTATTCTGTTATATTTGTTATACTAAATAACCATGTGATTGTTGTACACACTTGTGTTGATGTAACCCCTTAATCCCAACAAATATGACGATTTACATATCCATATGGATTACATAATCCTGTACGGATTTACAGAAGGAAAATAAATGATATGATATCATGTTCTCAAATAAAAGTAATTACTAGCATGCATAAGTAGCTACTCCTACCACAGAAGTAATAAAGTACATCATGACCAATTTTAAGTGTACTACACTAACCTGCAAATATGTACTTCACAGCTATATATAATGGATACAGAAATTAATACTTGCATGTTTTTCCAATAGAAGCTGTGCATAATTATAAGGTTTAATTTCCTTTGTAGCTACAAGAAGTTCTGGCAGAGACAACTGTCCAACAGCTTCTAATATATATAGACTATTAGTAGCCCTGTTAACAGCTTCACTTGGTAAAGTTGCCAAAATATATCCTGTTAAGAAGAAAACTGTGTTAGGGCCTAGAAAAGTAACAAGAGTACAAAATAGACATGTGCAATAAGCAAATCCTGGTTAGGGGAAGATTTTCCATACTGCTCCAGACTGGCCCTGGTACTGGGTCATTCCTGGAGCAAAGCAGCCAGATCATGGTGTTGACCACCCACTTCAATCTAGTGCCGAGGTTAAAGAAAGAATAGAGCTATACAACTACTCCCCCTCTGGGCTTTCGTGGCCTCTTCTAGGGTAAAATTTACGTTACCTTTACAAGTGCAATTAGTCAAGATGAGAGAGGCTAGATTGTAATATTAACACACAGTTCATCAGTTGGTAAAGGTAAAGGTAAAGGTAAAGGTAAAGGTAAAGCAATCCCATTACAGGCCTGGACAGGCCCAGATGGTTACAGGAGGCTGAGGCTCCCAGATTTCAAGGCAATCAACATATAAAGGTGGTAAGGTTGTCAGCCCTATGCACTGGCTGCCTTTACTCCCAGGAAATATTCCTGGTACTCATTTCTGTTAGCAGCTGAGTTAACCCCAGGGCCATAGTGCGGCCAGAAGGATTATGTCAATGAAAAATTCCAATGATTCATCAGTTGGTGCCATTTGGAAATTTTTATATGAATGCCTAATTAAATCAATGTATTGTCTGCCACTTACAGATTATTCATGTTAAAGGCTCATTTTAGGTTCGGTGAATGTAAGTACTTTCAGTTATTTTAGATTTAAATTTTATGACTAACTCAGTTTCCTTGTATAAACTTGATTTCTTACTTTTGTATCATAATCACAAATCACCATCACATGCATCTTACTGTCGAGACTCATTTTGTGCTATGCCTGTTGTTATCTAATGTCAAGTTCTATATCCACTCTGACAGATTTCTGGAATACTAAATGAATGAATGAATGAACTGAAATAAATCACTTAAAAATTTGCAAATGTGGACTTGTACTATATTTATAAAAAAAGTCTGAATATAAGGGAAGAAAATTCCACAGTATACATTTTCCAAATGCAGATCATAATCATGACAGTGACAGGATTCACATTTAGTGTCTTACAATATATGAAGCCACTCAATGAAACCCACCTGTAGTTATTCTGGACAAAGGCTTATAGGATATTAACAGTGGTCCCTATGGGCAGAGAAACTGGCATCTTATTAAACACCAACCAATGAATTTGCACTGCAAACAAATGCATACGCCACTGCTGGAATCACTGCACTACTGTAGCATTCATTTCTTTGTGTGACCCCTGTTCATCCCTTTAAATACTTTGGTGCAGATTAATTATACAACACTGGTAAGTTATCAATTTTTCATGGTAGATTGCAGGTAGATTGATATAATGCATTTTTCCAGCGAAGAACTAACCCATTGTGATGTATAAGTTTGTTCACTGTGTATGATGGCCTACACAGTGTAAACGTAATGCAAAATACTAATTACATGCAAGTCTGTTTTTACACCAGTGTTATGTTTCTGAAAACATCACACTAATTGAACACAAAATTGTTATTTAAAACAGGGTATTTCCTGAGGGTTAAGGGATTGACAACCTCATCCTACATAGTGTATGACTATACCACTAGTGGATGCATGGAACTGTAGGGTATATGTCTACTGTATATACAGAATACATACATTTCTACACAGCATACATGCATTTCTATACAATATATTTCTAATGCAATAAATGTGTAAAAGACACACAGCCATTGTTTTTGGTACAGTTTATTCTGATAGGACTGTGGTAGTCTTCCTACACAAATGAGCACTTTAGTTCCTGACTTGACACTGCCTTTAATTCTATCAGCACAATCACAAATCACTAATAGGAGCGAGTCTAACATTATAGCACATGTCAACAATTCATTCATCTTTTTAAAATCAAATTATTGGGCTAATTTCTATATTGATTGTCTTTGGCTGATTTTTCTCTTGGATTGCACTAGGTGAAGTATATTTGTTTCTCACTCATGTTGGCAAGAAAAGCCAATGCTGTAGAAGAGAATTCTGAGATTGACATGTTCAGAGACACACATTTGATGTGGATTGAATAAATTGAATTGAATTGAATTCAACTGAAAGTAAGTGAGCTGCATGGTTATATCACCAACATAATCCATCCATACATGTGACTGATGGTGTGACCATGACATCATATTCTGCTAGCCTGCTACAGAAGATAAGTGTGGACATGAAACAACAATGCCAAATTGCACTCAACTGTAAACTGTCGCATATATTCTAGAAGTGGTGTAATTGCATGAAATAAGACCTACCTGTACACAAAATACAGCTATCCAGTTATGTACTTCCCATTTTCAAAGTTAGCTGTTTATGAAGGAACAGAATTTGTTATATTGGTTGATATTCATTGTAAATATTGAGGCATCCAGATTGATGGCAGTGCCATGACAAACTTGGACTGCTAATGGAAGTAATTACTCATTATGAAAAACTGTAAACAACTGTTGCAAACCCTCTGATTTACATTTAATTTGCTCGTATATTTTAAAATTTAACCGATTTTAAATACAATTAAACTGTTTGTACCTTTCACCTCAATATATTTTCAAAATTGGTTTTGAACCTGAGGATGGTCAAGCCTAGGCCAAAACATGTTGTTCTATTAAAGAGAATAGAATTCAGTTGTGTTTAGACTATTATCAAACTCTCTGTATTGGTTTGCTGAATAACACAATGGGATGTTGTATGTCAAAACAGCCCACCACAGAACTTGCAGCAAGACTGATTTGTTTCTGTTCATGCAGTCTGAAACTATTAAGTCAAATAAGTTATAGATATTAATCACTGTAAATTTACTTTCTGTTAAACCAATCCAGCCATTTTTTGTTAGGAAATGGACAACTAATCACGGTAATACTGAATCCAAATAGTCTGATTGAGTGTATACTTTAGACATTTATGCACCTTTTGCAGTGGGCCATGCTTAAACTTTTAAAAAAACCAAATTGTGATGCATTACCTTAGTGGCTGTTAATGTAATAAGGAAAGAAATCTTCAACTTGTGTGTTTATGTCTGCCTGCCTGCCCACCCACCCGCCTGCCTGCCGGCCTGCCTGCCTGCCTGCCCGCCCACCCACCCACCTGCCTGCCGGCCTGCCCGCCCACCTGCCCGCTAATACTAATTACAGTGCTATTAAATAATACAACAATGTTTGAATGGCATGGGGTTCTGTCATGCCCAGACCCCTATATATCATAATATAAGGTAGGGGTTGGAGAATGGCAGAACAGATCCCAATTGACATACAACTATATAAATCCTTTCTGGTATTATCTTTATGTGCATAGGTTGAGTTTTCGTTATCACGTAAAATGAATAAACTATAAATTTTGTACTGTATTTCTTGCAGAATTTCAGGCACACACATTATGTTGCATAATTGTAGGGGACAAATTGTAAGTGTGTAATAAAAAAAGTTTACTTAATCCAGTTAGAAAGCAAAATTTTGAACATCCCAACTAACTCAAGAATGGTATAATATTAATATTAATATTAATAATAATAATATTGGGATCCTTTCTTTTGGAATATGAATTTTATTCAGCAGACAAACATATGTGATACTCGTTATATGTGGATCATAATAATGTACGAATTCTGAAGTTATGTTTTGGTCTAACTACTTAAAATATTTTATTGCTATTTATTATATTACACTGGTTGCACATTTTCACAAATGGCTCACAAATAGAAGGATATATAAATGCTGGTGCTGGCATCCACTGTGACCTTTTCTCCTGTTACATGCCGCTGGGACAACATTCGACTGCATTTGATGGAGAAACTGAAGCCATACGTACTACACTACGTGTGCTGAACTCATACCACAACAAATTTGAGAGAGCTGTTATCTTTTCTGACTCAAAGGCTGCAATACTATCTGTGGCATCAACAGAAACTATATCAACAGAAACCAGAGACTGCCAGGACCTAATACAACAACGTAAGGGAAAACACAAACAGATTGCACTGCAGTGGATACCAGGACACTGCCAAATTACAGGGAATGAACAAGCCGACTTACTGGCCAAAAAGGGCGCCAAAATTACACAAACATATATCAGAGA
>Ga0123355_10009211_pt1 | contig 14985 bp, 5 predicted proteins | sample TergutEmb28metaG_3_FD_89872 | JGI IMG/M metagenome (GOLD analysis project Ga0123355, IMG submission 89872) | Embiratermes neotenicus P1 segment gut microbial communities from Petit-Saut dam, French Guiana - Emb289 P1 | ecosystem: Host-associated > Arthropoda: Insects > Digestive system > Gut ...
GGCCCGGTGTGGCCCAGAGGGTGGGTAGAGGTATAGCTCTACTCTTCCATGACCGCGGCACTAGAAGGGGGTGAGTGGTCAGCAGCACGCCCCGGCCGTACTTTACCCCGGGGAAAGACCCGGTACCCATTTTACAGGAGGCTGGGTGGGCCCCAGTTCCGGTCTGGACGGGCGGAAAACCTCGTCCCCACGGGGATTCGATCCCGGACCGTCCTCCCCTTAGCTCAGTCACTGTACTGACTGAGCTACCCGGTCCACAGTTAAAAATATATTATATCAAAATAAGAACTGTAACAAAGTTTGTAGATCTAAGTGGCATGTATATTTTGTCCCCTAACTTTTGTTGCGTAACCAAATGAAATTTGATTTGATATTGATGGAAAATAGGGATTGGATTGAGTCGACAAGAACCAAAATTAAATTCGCGAGACAGATTTTAGTGTAAAGCCAAATATAAAATCCGTTTCCGCTTCTAACAAATTTTGTGTGTTCCTTCCCTTCCGCCGCCTTTTTCTTCTCTACCGCCATTTCTACTCTTCTTCCTTGCATCTTTTCTTTTACAGCAGAATGAGCAAGGTCTTTTTCTGTTCCTTCTCAGCTGATCTGTCCACTTTTTATGTGCCCTGTACCGCTCTTTCCACTTGATCCGTAATTGGCTATCGATTTTAAGGAGACTGACATGTTCCTAGTTCCTGTCGATTTCTGATTATATCGTCATTCGATCTCGTTGCTGGCAGTTTGTCAGCAGTACCCGTATACATAGCCTGCCTGTCTTGAAGTTTTCTTGTCATCCGTGAAAAGTTGTTAAAAGTATTTATCCAGTCAATAAATTTATTTATGTAACCATTTATTTTATGCCCTTTCCTTCTCCTTTTTCCTAAACAGTATATTTTGCTTGATTTAAAATTTGTTACTTCCACTCAGTTTATTTTCATCTGTTTTGCGAAGATCCTTTAAGAGGCCTGAAGTAAGAGGCATTGACGTTTCATTCCCCTTATACAGACTTGGTTTAGTAGTACTGTAACGAAAAGAATGTCGTGTGGTTCACTCAGTAGATCAATTCAATTTAGTCACAGTGTGCTATGATTGGTGGCTGAGGCTTCCTTCCTGAGCAGTGCGACTCAACCATAATGCGCCTGAATTATGTGTATTCGAAAGGTCTTTGAAATATCGATTCATTTTAGACCAATGCCCAGATAACAGGTGAAGTAATATTCTGTAGTTTATTTTCAGCTCTTCCCATTTTCATGATAATTACTCTGAATTAATGTAACCTAGGAGTCAACCAACCATCAAACAAATTAGACTTAGAACAAACTAACCTAATTTCACAAATTAATGTAGGCGATAAGACAATACTTAACAATCAATTCAAGCATGTAAGTTGCAGAACAGAGCCATAATCTGTTCGAAGTGAAAGACCGACCTCACTAATCATTCACCCCATGCGGCCTAACCGTTAACCTATCAATCAACAGCTCTGGCCAAACTAGTGCGGTTAACTTAATTAAAAGCCTTCCCAACCAACCACTCACATCATTTCGACTATCCGAATGGTCCAGACACTTTTAAAACCTAAACTCTTCGTGAGTTGATTTATCGCATTTTATCATGTGGCTTATTCCACATAGGTTGTGGAACGTAAGCTGTCCGCATGCTACAGTGAGTGCGTGTAGTTGTTACAGCAGTTTGCTTCAGCATAAGAGTGAAGGAAGGTGAAATCTTGTCATACATAACCTGTGTAGATTTTCTCGGGAGTGTTAAGGATTAGTTTGATGACTTCTAAGTATAGTTATAAGCAGCACTAGAGACCTTCAAGAGGTAAAGTTTTTCATGTACACGGCAGGAAGGCGTATAGGGGAAGTAGAGGTTTAGCTCCACTCACTCTTAACCTCGGCACTTAATGCAGTTGAATGGTCAACCTCGCTCTCCAGCCGTTTTCCCCTGGGAAATAACCCTGCTACCCATTATGTAGGGGGTGGATGGAGGGCAGGGCCGATCGGGACGTTGTGGAGAGCAGAAAAGTCACATTATCTTGCGCTGGCCGGAATAAAAACCGCGGGGCGCTTTATGTAATGTTAATTAAGTAATGCAAACATACGGAACGTAAACCTTGTCAGAAGCAGTGTTCTTGCGTTCTATTATGTCCTTAATGTATTTCCCTCATCTTGTGCCGAAAAAAGAAGAATGGCTTTTCAAGATGATAATGGGGTTTTGAGATTAAATTCTCTTCCCTTATTTGGACCCATGCATGTGATGGTATTCTTATTTACTTACCTTTTCGAAATCATTACACAGGTAAAGATAAAGATGTCTCTGTGCAGTCCACCTCAGCATTAGGTGGAGGGGGGGGGGGGAATGGTTAGCTTCGCGCTCCGGTTGCTAAACCCCTGGGAAAGGAGATCCTGGTACCCATTGTGTAGAAGGCTGGGTGGACGCATCAGAAAGAAGAGGGATCTCTTGCATGTACCGGGAATGGAAACACGATTCCTCGGTCGTCCAGCCCATAGCTTAGGGACTATACCGACTACGCTGTCCAGGATCCTTCCGTAACGTCATATTCATGTTGAGAGCTGTTGGCGTTGTTGTTCACCGGTTTCTTGTGTATCCAGTTTGACAACAGTGTACGGGCAAAATGATGATCATCACTGCACGCGCAAAATTCAGAATTGCTTGTAAATTAGCAAAGGAAAAGAGCTCTTCTAAAATCTCATCTGCAAGCAGTGTATCCTCACAATATATGTTGGCCTTCCCACATTTGATGGAGGTTCAACATCCATTTGCATTACGATGTGATGGAAGTGACAGTCATTGTCATCATCACCTAGCGAAGTTTCCAGTGGCATGGTTTATTTTGAGAAAAATCCTTCCCATTCTCCGTCTTACAGAAGCCCTCCCTCACTTCATCTCTGTAAGTGAGGGAGAATAAATTATAAATTTAGTGGCTTCTTACACGGTTTAAGTATTCAGCGTCTTGCTTTGGTTTCGTATGTTGGAGTAGGGTGGCCTTCTCTCTTCTGAGAGATGTGTCAGAATGAATCTGTATCAGATACCTCTGTCGGAGCGATTGGCTTGGGTATGACGCTTCACTCTATTATGTCATTCTGGCCAGTACCCCCTTCGGTATGTTACTAGACCCTCTCCGTTCCGGGTAGCATGTAGCACTGTTCGAAGGATTAGGAGAAATGACGTGAGAACTAAGTCTGTTTCATCTATTCTACATAACAAAGTAAGCATTAGCCCACTTCCAAATACTGGGTACAGCAAATGCAAGCATCTATCGCCTAAATATACGAGTATACCTACGTCAGAGCGTCGTGTGAGCAGCAGGGGTATTAGTACCCACCATAAGGTAAAGTTTTACTGGGTACCTTATTGAGAACTGAAACAAACATGGCGATTTGCACAGAAAGGATCGCAAAATTTTTATTTAATACGCTACTCCAGTAGACATTGTAGTTCTTGTCATAGACAGAACACGAAAATGTCTGAAATTGCCCTTCTCCGGGCCGGTAAAAGAACCTGGTACTTTCCTATTAAGATGTGGGTAAGGCAGCCACTTTTTTTTTTTTTAAGACTGTGCTCCGGTAAAGCGACTGGATAGTTATTGATTCCACTCACGAAGTTCGCAAACTCTTTTGCAGTGGAAACTTGACAAACGCCCCTAGTTGTGATGAATGCACACGTACCGAGGGACAGAAATGAATGATGTAATTTTAGTGGTTTAATGTAGCTTTCTGTGTAAAGAAAAAAGGAAATTATGTTGGCGTTGGAAGAACATTATTTATCTGGTTGTAAAGTTTACTGCACTGCTGACCCTGTTCTGTTTTGTTTCAACTTGCGTTTTACTTAAAGTGTTCTTAGCTTTCAGAGCTGGAGAATGTACTGAAATTGGCTTAAGAGTAGCCAGCATTATTCAGTCGGAACGGATACTACAGGCAGTGTAGGAATAAGTATCACTCTTAGCTCCTAGATTTGTGGCACGTCTTTAACACATGGGTATATTTCACCTTCCCCATCTATGCTGAAAAAATTCGTCTCTTTTAAGGCTGTAAAGAATCATGTGTTTAATGTCGAGATGGTCAACTTGTTCGCAACAGCTTGCTATATATACTGATACAGACTTCGTAAGTTTGACCATGTAGAGAAATAATTTACTTAATTCTGGGTAGGCGGTAAGCAAAGGTAAGGAATACCAAAATGTGTTAAATTAGCGAGTGATCGTTGTTAACTGTAAGTCTGTGTTATTAAGCAAAATGTTGGATATACGAATTTAGAGAAGAGTCCCAAAATAAGTATTGTGCTATTTTACATTTCTCATTTCCTGCTTGTAAGCCTACGCGCCTATTACTGACAGGGGACAAACACCAATAAATGTAGCCTGCTATGCTGTATACTCTAAAATCGCGACCTTCAAGCGTGACCATTGCATATTTTCGTGAAGTGTATAAGAATACAGAAGGAATTACATTTAAGGTGCTGCACAGTTCAGTTAAAAGTTTGCTGTTTTTTTATATGTAATTTAACGATGCTGTCAATTGTCGGTGGTAAATAAGTGAATGAGTACGAAGCATTGGTGGTGTGATGCTGGAAGGAGAAATTATCTTGGGTCTGTCCCGATTAAAAACATGTCACACTGCGACCTTGTCCACTACATGTCCCTCATAGGGTAGCCTGGGATATCTTTCCTTTTGCTTTTTCTGAACTTCTTATACGTTTGACAACCTCTTCAGAATGTTACCCACAACAGTTGTGGCCACATATTTTTGAATGGAAGTAGTTTGCGCAGGGACATGACGTGAAATCTCACGTTGCCTCTTATCTCTCCCTGTAGTCTTTGCTGTAATGTTTAAGAAAATTTAGCATTAGAAACTGTTAAGAATTTGCCATTTTGTAATAGGAGTTATTCTTGTACATTGTCCGTTGTAAGAATAAGAATGATGCATTTACGACGTTTCATACATTGGCACTATTTACATTTCCTATACTTTTGTATGTTTTTATAATATGCATATATTTATGTCTTTGGAATTGGACTTTGTTAAAACAATCCATAGAACGGGATGCTTGCCAGCTGTCACAAATCTTTAGAGGCATAATAGTCTCGGATATTTGTGCACCACGTCAGTGATTAATTCTCGAGCTACTTAGTGACACGTTTTAAACTGCATGGGGTATTCATCGTCACAAAGCTATGAGAATGAGAATGACGAATTGGAAACAATCGGGAGGGAGTGATTGTGGAGCGACATGTATTACTGGCCCAGAATGCGCCTGAGTTAACTGATAAGCCAAGAAGCATCTCCGTCATGACATCTTCTGTCTATCGAGAGGCCAATCCGGGACCACCTTTGTACCAGCAGGATTACTGACCACTCTTCCACGATTTTGGATGACACCTTATTCAAATGCATAGGTTTCACGACCCGAGGCTGCGAATTTAAGGGTTGAAGATCTGAAAGGACAAAACTCGAAGTTGTGCGGCTGGATGGCTGTTCGTGAGAGATTATTTCTGAACTCCCAGTCGGATTGGATGGAGTAACAGCTGAGAATGCACGCTGAAATAACTGAGCTGCTAACACACTGCCAGCCTTTCCTCTTGTTGGTCTCACTTATTCTTGCACCCGAAGAAGATCGCAATTGAGAGAGAGAAAGAGAGACACAGAGAGAGAGATGCGAATGCAGTCAGAAAGAGTACTTCACACAAATTAAGAACGGGTGTGTAAGGAAAGGCAGTGCTATGGAAAGTAGTTGGACCGGAATGAAATATAATAGAAGGTGGAGGAAACTACAAAGTGAAACCAGTTACAAAGAACAGAGGATATGAGAAGATTAGAGTCGATCAGTTCCTCGAGTTAATCCTGGCCTTTTATGGAGCTCATAAATGTCATGTTCGTTATCACAAAATCCTGCTGCAAGACTCCGGCCCAAAATGCAGATTAGATATGAATTTGCGCGTAATATCGTCCAAATGGCGAGCTTTTTGAACCCACTCTTCTATGTGTGGGTATCTCTTGACCAACATAGGAAGGACACTGTATTCTCGACTTTATTGGTTATAGATAGTTAATTATTTTTGCTGTCTGGATGTCATTATGAACACAATCTGTGTGGCCTGTTTCTTAAGTTTCACCACAAAGAACACTACGCAGTACCTTCATGTTTCTTTTTCTAGTTTTCTTAAAGAGAAGCACTCCAATAATATTATATATTTTTCACAATTTATGACCGTAGAGTGCTGTCTTTCCTTCAGTGGAATGCCATTGGTGGCGTGTTGTGGTCGAATGACGTCTTATTGTGCGCTTCCTTCACAAGTTCGCAGTTCTGTAATGTTTGCACTGATAATATGGGGAATTTAAGCTATTAGAAAATGAGGTAACTTACATGACATTATGCATACTGACTTTCAGGCATGCCTGTTATTGTTTATGTTATTTGTGTGATTGAGTCAGAGAGCGGCAGACTGACTTACCCTGGTCATTAGTATTTTCCGAAGAAGTAAGAGTGTTCTGAAGCTGAAACGAAGCCCTAAATAAGAAGCAGGAGTTCGAAGAAGAAACAGGCTTCTAAAGTACAACAAGGGTTCTTATATTAAAGCTTTTTCCAAACAAGGAATATGGTTCCGAGTAAGAAACAGGGCTCTGAAAAACGATAGCGGTTCTCCCAGAATCCTGATAGAAATATTCTCGTATCGTAGTAATTTTGTCACTAATGACAGTTCGTTTTTGTAAACGCATTCGGATTAATTGGAAAAAATATACTGCTGGATAATCAACTCGATCTTAAATTTCATTTAAATGGCTTTCAGCTGATATAATTTAAGTGGATCACAGACATACAAGCTAAAAAAGCGTCACTCATAAAGTATATCAAGAATTTGACCTCATAGTCATTTAATCAATATCCATTGCGAACAATAGGTATACTCGATTAGAATATTGTTTTGCTGTTGGGCATTACCTTTCACTTGCTTTTACGCAGAGTGAAATTTAATTTTTAGTCACATACTGTAACACGTATGTCAGTATGTATGTCCGTGAGTTTTGATCTTGCTAATTAAGAGGAGGGATAATTTTATTTCCGCTGTACTATATAACTGACTCAGGTTATTTTTCTTCTATTACCGTTTGGTTGCGGTGTGCTTTGCGGCTGGAATCCTGTTTTGTTGAAGTCGTGCAATAGTTCATTAAGGTTTTGACTGCTGGACCACATTACAACGCAGGTATGGATATGCATTCACTGTCGGTAGTATACTTTCGAGCGTAACATTCTCCGATTGCGTCGTATTTGTAATGGCTGGTTGTAAGGGAAGGAACTAGCAAAACTTGGCATTAAATATTTATTATTTTTATTATTATTCATTAATTGTAAAGTAAAGGTGCCGTTTACTGTTTAATTTTTGTCTGTCGTAATGAGATAAACAGTGTGTGAGTGCAGGGCCAACGTAACCATCACATGAGGTGAGCTGAGTGATCCCGCAATATCGGATCTGTGAAGTAGAAAGTAACTAAAGGATGGAGAAAATTCCAAAATTAGGAGCTTCATAATTTGTAATCTCTAGAGAATATGTTTATAGTAAAGAAATGAAGGACGGTTTGATGAAAGAGGCATGTACCAAGCCTTGTAATTAATTTATAGCTGCAAAGTGTAGAGGACTGGGCCAAAGGTATAGATGCGACGTTTCTGTTAAGCTGGATTTAAAATAGCTGTAATTTAAGGTTGTGGAAAGGATTAACTACCTCCCTCTCAGGCACTGTGAACACGGTTCTGCACTGTCGGGTTCCATAAGGCGAGAGCAATTTCTCGGCTATTTAATCGATCCAAGAATCTGTTCCATGAAACTGTATATTCTACGAAGCCAGCCGTCCTTGCACTGCACCACGACGTGCCATAAAATTAACTGAAAATCGTACATAAAGTGAATTCTTTAATATAATATGCGTAATAAACTGGGCGGTAATGAGAGGGTGGAGATTGGTAATTTCGTGTTGATAGATTAATGGCTTATTTGAAGGTATTGTTTCGGAATTCGTAGACAGGTAATGAGTAAATCGAAAGACTAACTTAATCAAAACGCGATTCCAAGTGGCACACCACAGTTAAAGTGTAACAGAATAGGCGATGGTGGTGGTAATGACGGATTGTATGGCAGTGCTTATGGGGACAGTGTACGCGGTGGTGGTTTTGTTTTGTGGAATGTCACCACTTCTAATCTGATAGATATATGCCGACGTTTCAAAGGAATCTGCTTCCTCCATTATCAGGTACTTCTGACTTATCGGTACATACTGGATGTGGCTGTTAGGTAAAGAGATTGGCTTAGCAGGATTATTTTATTCATAAACTTGCTGTATCTACATATTATTTCGTCACAATAATTTCCATCGGAAGCTACACGCGGCTCCATGCAAGGCCTGGAAGTATCATTTTAACTAATTCTGTGAGAGTGTTTTAAGTCTCGTCATACACGTCACGTAATAAATTGAAGGTATCGGTGGCAGTTCTTTTAATTTCTCCGGATATCTATTGTTGATCAGTTTCGAAACAATATTACTAGAAACTGCGTCAACTTAAGACAGCGTGTTTTGGTACACTTCAGTGGGAAGGTTGAGCGGTGGCAAGTTCGCACTCATACCTTTGTGATCAACGGCCCGGGTCAGGAGCTGCGCGCGCAGTCTCGTTATTCAATAACCACACTTCGCATCTGCCGGCCCTTAGTCTCACATACCAAAAACCTCCATTGTCACAGCTGTATAAATCTTACTCGCTACGTTTTGTTAATGATCATGTGTTTGGTGTGTAACGTTGTCGATGATGATGTGGATGATGATTTGATGAAGCGATTTCAGTAGGCCCATCCCGTACATCGAGCATGAACTGGAAATTGAAGTGCTAGAACAGTTTATCTGAAAGCGAATGATTGACGACGACTCGTGGCTTGGCAGAGCAGGGCACGCGCGGCTGTTAAGTGTTCGATAAAGGAGTGGGCCTACTGCAGCCAGGCAATAAACATGGAGCAGCAAGTGGCACATAAATCCTGAAACGGTTACGCTGATAAGAGCAGTCGTGTTGCGAGAGATTGCTGCTCATTACATTGGTTCTTACTGCCTATTAAATGTATGGCACAGAGGCATATCAGGCGTTGTTCATATTATATAGCGTGTGAGACGTAGGCATCATGCGCGATAATCAGGCAAAGGGAAATGATAGACGATGTATCAGGCGTTCATAAGGACCACCGATGGTAGAATTGGGGCGATGTGTGAGACATAAACAGTAAGGATGTGCATTAGGCTTATATGTGAAATGTACGTACTACATATGTAATAGAACTGACAATAATAGAATGGATACGTCATATGTCAGATAGGGGTAACCATACGTCATATGTCAGATTCCGATAACAATACGTCATATGTCAGTTACCTGTAACGATACGTCATATGTCATACGGGTAGCGATACGTCACATGACATATACCGGTAACGACACGTCATATGTCATATACCGGTAATGATACGTCGTATGTCAGATACCGGTAACGATACGTCATATGTCATACAGGTAGCGATACGTCATATGTCATACGGGTAGCGATACGTCATATGTCAGATACCGGTAACAATATGTCGTATGTCAGATGCCGGTAACGATACGTCATATACCAAACGTAAATAGTAAAGATGTGTGTGCGCCGAACAGTTACTAAATACAGTACGTCAGGCACCAGTGCTAAGGGTAAATAATATTGCGTAAGGCACGTGTCGTGTGTTCGTGTTTCCGGCCACGTGTTTGTCCCTTTAGCTAATCACCTGCTCACCAAAACGGATGTATTGACAGCTATTTACATTATCTGGGGTTTAATTTTGGTTCGTTTCAGTCACTTGCAAAAGTCATACAATCTGCATTCATATCTGCACCTTATGTTTGACACATTGTTATGTAGCTCACGGTTGATATGTGAAGCAGTACAAGAATCACAGGTCATATCTCCATACGTTGTTGTGTATAGTATTTGTTGCGTTAGGGTCAGTCGTAAATGTGGGGGTACTAAGTTTCTCCGAAACATTGGTACTTTTTTTTAACAGGCCGTACTGCTTCACGTCTCTGATGATACTCTTCAGCGGTCAGAAACCTCTTTCAGTAAAAGAATGCGAGTTCAAATGAATTATGTAAATTATCAATGAATGAAAGTGTGAAGTACGTGGATGAGTGATCCAGATTCTTTATTTCTGTGTTTTAGACGGATAAATGTTTTAGATCTATTTGAGGACGCAATTAATTTTGGTGATATAAAGGGGTTATCAACTTTTCAGAAGCATCAAAATGGTATATTAGCAAGAACCAATTATCGTCTATGATTTTTGAAGCAGAATGAACTCATGAGATTCCAGAGCATTCCACTGCGTTTCCTACAGACACACACACGCACGCACACACACACACACATTAGTCTTGGCGTCTGAAAAGAGGACGAAATAAAAAGCAAGAAATAAGGAACTTCATATTTCTTCGGTGGGTCAGTGCATGGCAGTTAAGCTGAAAGTTAATTGATCAAACGGCGAAGGAAGGGAACGGTGAAGAAAGGAGCTGGAAGACGAGCAAGAGGCTGTAATCTAATGAAATGGGCTGGAATTCGTGGAGGCTGAATGTATGCACCCGCTTATGTATTCAAGCTCCAAAATTTATGGTTTGTTACTTCTGTAATTTTTTCACCTATATATTTTTAAGCTGGCTTTCGCTGTGGAATTTGTTAGTAGACGAATATAGGACAAAGCAGTTTAGGTCTTAAGGGTTTTGTAACTTCAAAACTCGTGGATGGCTTACTTAAGTATCTCGAAGAAGATAAATCAAATTTCTCTTCTGTTATTATTTTACCTTATGTTAGGTTATTTCTTTGTTTTAAATCTGTCTCGTCAATTTTACTTTTAAAGGCAATCAGCAGGCTGTATTTGGAAGGAAATTGTCAAATTACTTGTTATTATGAAACATGTTTAGCGCCCTAGTGCTTGGGATGACTGAGTATAACGCACGTTTAATTATACGTATATATGCAACATTGTGAATAAGTAACTGATAGGGTAGCATGAGATTGGATTGCTGTTTTTAAAAGTGTTAAAAGACACAAAACTGAGTGACCCTGAAGTGGGTCCACCCCCTTTGCCGATATCCTTATGCGCAATTGTACTTATATTCACTAGCACTAGTAAATGCCTACACTCTAAACCACAACATTTAAATCTTTGTTAGAATTTCGTTGTCTTAACATGGCCTGGCCTTTCCAGTATTTACCGTGTTCAGCTTGTAAGAAAATGGAAGTCCGTAACGTGTCGCAATATAAGAACACAGCTAAAGAGAGGATAATGTTTCTGCTCTTGTGTATGGATCCAGTTTTGTAATATTTAAAAAAATGACAGTTTCTACTAACGATCCTTGGAAACAATGTGGAAAAGTAGATCATTGATAAGTTCCGTATGTCATTAACTGTAATGAAAAATAATGGACACTTTTTTACGGTCTGAAAAGGTTATATTGTTTCTCGACCACACTAACATAGCCTTTATCTCCCTTTGCCTTGTGATTCCACAGACAGCCATAAAGGGCTTTGGTGTACTTCCCTGAAACGCATGAAAGGGGGGTTTCCGTTTGTGAGGTGAAATTCCGACAAGGATACAATTTATCGTATCTGCTGTGTTTAAACGAGAGATCTACAGGCAATAAGACTTCACTAATTATCTAACTTCATACTGCTACATCTACTCTAAAAAGATGATAGGTATGTAAATGGTAAGGAATTCACTGCTGTATATAGAATGCCAAGGTTCATTAGCTATTTATTTCACAAGAGTTCTTATTCGATTTTCCCATAAACCGGTTGAATATAGTTCACTACTTCACGCAATTCAAGATCCGTTTTAATACTATTCCCTTATCTGCGCCGGGTATCTAAAGGAGTATCTTCCCTTGACATTTTAAAACGAAACTTTACAATTCCATTTGATATTAATTTCGTCATGCATGTTAATGTCACTTCCATCTCCCCAAAAGTTGATTCAGTAACTCAGCAGCCGTATTTGATGAACCAAAAACTTTACGAGACGCCAGTGGTGTAATTTTCTTAGCCTCCTCTTACCTTCTGTTTCGTAGAGCCATTTATTTTCTCTCCACTGTACTCTCAGATACTACCAATATATCCTGTGGTACATAACAAGCTTATGACTCTGGGTAAATGACCAACTTGATGCACAATTACGTTATATAATACGTTTGTTATTATAATCCTGTATATGTTTCGAGTAACTCTGTGCTCATCATCAGGAGGTCAAATTGTGTTAATACAGCATCTGGTATAGTATTCTCTGTAAGTGACCGTCCGGTGTGCACACCGGACGGTCACTACAAAGCAGCAAATTGCTATTATCACGTAGCAAAGACTTCATGTCTAATTTTACAGAAAAATGCTACTTAGTGATTAACATAGCAAAGTAACTGGATAGCCTGCCGGTATCGCACGTGCTGTCCACGTGACCAAGGGTGAGGTAATAAATTTTGTAGGAAGGTCACACTATGTGTGAAATAATTAATGGGAGTCGAGTCAAAGTGCAAAACTAGATAAGACGCATATTAAGAAATAAATGTCCATACATGCAAGTAAATAAATAAACGCTCAAAGAAATTACTTAGTTTTATGACTGGCCTCATTCTGTTATTAAAGTAAGATCAGTGCGCGGGCCGCGTACAACGAATTGGCGGAACGCTCGTTTGAGACACCTGATCTAAGATGCAAAGTTTCTTTAACGAAATACAGAGTGTCTAGCTGAAAGAGGAACTGAATCTTGAAATCTACAATCCTACTCATAAAATCTACATCAACCATCTGTATTTTGTTGTATAACTTAGAGCCTGGACCCTGCCGGCTGGCCATGCGCTGTAAGGCTTACGTCTGCAGCCGCTGGTTTGCTGGATGGCTGGTTCGAATTCCGCTGGGGGCATGGTTGTTCGTCTGTTATGTAGTTTGTTGTGTAGTTAGCAGCTTCTGTGCGAGCTGATCCCGCGTTCAGAGGAGTTCTACCGGGCGTTTCTGCGTGTGATCTAGAAAACTCACAACGGGGCGGCCTAGGACCGAGTTGGGCTGTTAATGCTACAGAATAAATGGATTAACTCATGATAGGGCAGGTGTTTGAAGTAGCATCCTTCAACTGTCAGACGTGATTCACACTGGTGAACAGTTTATAGAAAACTGTTGAAGTTCTGGTCTAGAAACTGTCGATTGCTGGCGCGGGATTTAAGTTCGTCGTGTGCCTTTCGTTGTGTGTGTGTGTTTGTGGTTGTGGATTGTCCTAGTACGCATTGTCTTTCAAAGTCTTCCACAAGAAATAGTCACGTGCCTTCAGATCGATGGAACGCGTAGGTCCGAAATGACGGGTAATTATTCGATCTCGAAGAATGTTAACGTAACATGGCTATCGGATTTTTTGGACTGATGGGCAAGTGCACCATCTTGCGTAAAGAACTCGTATTCGTTCTTATCGTCACTTAAAAATTTTGAAGAAATTCCTCTAGAATTTCTCCAGTTCATCCTTCTGAATACATTTTGTCTGAAATGATGTGGGTCCAATTCTTCTCACACTGACATCACACATTACTCCAACTTCACACGTCTGTTTTCAATAAAACCATGCCTCATCTGTAAAATAAGTTAACCACGGATCTGCTTCACCGCTAAACACAGATTCGCAGAACGGGCTACAAAAACGTACCCTCGCAACACATTATGCTTACTGGAGTTTTTTTCTGAACTGTAAATTTTTATCGTTTCAGCCGATGCGATTTTATGACAGCCGGTACACATGATTATGACATGCCATTTTCGTGTGATAACCCTCTTAATGTTTCCATACATACGCTTTTAATTGTGATCGAGTGCCGTATAATGTTTATACTGAAAGAACACGCCATATGTGATGTCATTTCATGATTAACAAGGAGCCACTCGTGCTGGGAATGATTTAGTTGTCGAATGATAGGGTTCCGCTTTCGGCTGGATTCCCTGTGCTCTGATATCTGTTATGAGGGAAAGAGTCCTCCTATCAAAAAAGCGATTAATTTTACAAGACTCGGTTTATTGAAGTGTTTTTGAACGCTTGTTGGATGATCTTGATAAATACATTTATCAGAACAAACGAGGCGTAACAAATTCTCAAGTGTTACTACTTGTGGCAAGTTGATTATTTTCTTCTAAAAATAATAATGGTAATGTTTTTCTCACGAGGGTATTTGCTACATTTTATTCTTTGTTTTTTTTTTGTGCCTAAAGAGAATGAAGGCAAATGCACAAAACGCTACAGTGAAAACCGCTGTGTGTACGTCTGAAAACCTCCCTAGTTTGTATTTAATTTACATTTGTTTAGTAATTCTGTAAACGGAACATGGAGATAGAAAGAAATACTGCGCTTCTTAACGTCTTACAGAAATATTTTCGGACCGTTGGCCCCTGGAACTCCTGATCCTGGTCTACATCCATTATGCCTCGCACAGTCTGTCCATGTTACGGTCATTCACCACGCGACTGATATATTTGCTCGTCATTAAAACAGAATTTTCCTAGATAGAAACAGAAGAACAAGCAGGATTTACGGCGGGTCGATCTACAGTTGACCGTATATTTTAAGGCAACTGATAGAAAAAAAAGATGGCTGTAAATCATCCACTACACTTATTATTTGTAGATTTAGAGAACGCATATGACAGGGTGCCCTTGGAAAACTTGTGGAAAGCATTAGAATACTACAATATTAAGAACAGTATCATTAAGGCAATAAAGAGATTGTATGAAAACTCTGTTTCCAAAATTAAAATTGAGAAACAACTTTCTTCAGGATTTTATATAACAAAAGGACTACGACAAGGATGCAGTTTATCACCCACTTTATTTAAAATATATATTCAGAATGCTTTAGAAAACTGGCAGAAGAAATGTGCAAA
>Ga0123355_10009212_pt1 | contig 14984 bp, 7 predicted proteins | sample TergutEmb28metaG_3_FD_89872 | JGI IMG/M metagenome (GOLD analysis project Ga0123355, IMG submission 89872) | Embiratermes neotenicus P1 segment gut microbial communities from Petit-Saut dam, French Guiana - Emb289 P1 | ecosystem: Host-associated > Arthropoda: Insects > Digestive system > Gut ...
AAAGGGGGGCCTTTGTTCCCTCCCCATCGGCTTTTTCTGTAAGTAAAAACCGAGTTAAGTTCTTTTAAAAGGCCCCCCCCCCCCCCCCTCCTGGCCTCGACCTCTGTCGCAATGTAGAACTTTCTTTAAACGGCAGACACGGCCGTACAGATTCAATTTATCCTCAGCCTTCAGGCACATCGCCTTAAACTTTAAAAGCACCTGCATCTACTTCGTCCACAACGGCTTCGTAAAATCTGGAATGACAACTCTCAACTTCCCTGTTCCCGCTTGTCCGTCCACTTCTTATTGTTCCTCTCTGCAGAAGTGGACGTTGAGGAAGTTTTTCAAAAATGAACATCTCGGAACATCAGTGACATGCAAATTAGGTCATGATAAAATTATTTTAAAAGTAGAAGGAAATGCTTGTTATTATTTAATTAATATAATGTGCCTGCTTTCCCAACCACTATAGATACATGAACACATGAAAAATAATTCTGTGATTGTTTAGGTTTGTTGGCAATATTTCTTAATAGGGGGGTAAAATGTCAGCAAACGAACTCAGAAAAATGTTAGGCCATACGAGAGATAAAATGAATGGGCAGTTGAGAATATTACTAATGAGGACGATGATATTTGTGGACCTGTAACAGATGTAGCTGCCCTAATGTTCAGCCTACAAAGTTTACGACAATGGTTGATTCACTGGACGGTACTAACTTGATGCTGGACACTTACGACTATCAACGGCGTGTTTCACACGCGCCTTACACGACGTTCCTCTGGCATGATAGGTGACACCTGTTATACCGATACCATATTCAGTGGTGGTAGCTGGGATCAAACTGCGGATATTTTTGAATACTAAGCTACCCGGTGGTGTCCATGTGTTCATGAGTAAACCTCAGATAAAATATAAAAGTCCAAAATACAATTGATACGTAGGACAGTAGTGGGCCACTACAGCGTAGTCAGTATAGCGACCCGCTATGGGCTAGACGGTCCAGTGATTGAATCCCGGTGGGGGCGAGATTTTCCGCACACGTCCACGCCGGCCTTCGGGCCCACTCACCGTCCTGTAAAATGGGTACCGCTTCTCTTTCCCGAAGGTAAAGCGACCGCGGCGTGGCGTTGACTACCCACCCCTATCTAGCGCCGCGGTTGAAGAAAAAATAGAGCTGTATTTTACTCCCTCTTGGGGCCTTCATGGCCTGTTGTAGGGTGAAATTTAACTTACGTAGTACCGCAGCTCACCTAAATTATAAGTCACGAAGACAGCAATAGGCTGAATGTGCAATTCCGCGGACAAGTAGGGGCGGGGGGGGGGGGGAAGAGAAATACACAGACGTTAAGGATTCAGCTGTACGGACCTGAGAAAACGGGAGGATATTTGCATATATTTGACGGGAAGAAGATGAAGCAGACTGACAGCAGTGTTCGGATGCTACTGAATCTAGGTTCGACCACCAGCTTAGCTGTCGGGGATAATATCGCAACTATTGGCCCGGTAAACCTTTCGATTTTATTTTGGATATGCGGTTGGTAACTCGGCCGTATAACTGATATAGACTTCTAGAGGATATTGTGTTGATGTTAATATAACCAGTTAAAACACGTAGTAATAGTTCCCGACAAGCCAAGGCCAAGACCGTTTATTTCGAATTCCTTTACACTTTTCATCCACGGTCATCTTATGATTTCATTTGACGTTACATAATGCCTGCAGAACGTACGCAGTTTTTAATGACCTCGATCCCTTCTGTTTTCCTTTTATCTTAGTGTCTTCGAAACAGCAGTGATGAAGATTCAAGTCTTCTGAGATGTTACGCCATGCCAAATTGTAAACTGTTAACAACGCTTCCAAGGAAAGCCTAATTATTTATCAGGGGACGAGGTGAAACACCTCACAAGCCTTGAATCTACAGCAATAAAACTGAAATTTTCTGAACTGATTCGTGTGAACGGAAGTTAGCTCTGAGCTACGCTCTTATTTTGTTCTCTTATTCTACATTTTTCTGTCTTATTCTCATGTCGCTGAACAATTATTAATGCGTTTGTATGAACGTCACAGTTTAAGAAACTGGCACTGATATCAAAAGTTCAATAAAAGGATCCGGCAGTATTGTAAAACGAAGTAACAGATTCAAGCTTTAATCTGAGTAACTTACCTTCTTCTCTGATAACACTTATGTTTCACTGTACTTATACGACCTCGTTATACGTACAATTACATAAGGACTGTGCCTTACTTCTTCCCTGGGCTGTGCTGGCAGCTGTTTGGCTGCCATGGCTGCCGAAAAGCTAAGCCCTGATGGCAGACAGGACAGGCAATATGTGTTGTCTGGTACATTGAGGAATGTGGGGCGCTGAGGCCTGTACTGGTGGTGAGGCTCACCAAGAGGTTCTCCTCTGCTGGCGGAACCTCCCACAACCAAGTTGCTGGCTGAGTAGGACGACGGTATCGCTTGTACATTTTGACTGGTCCGGATGTTAGATGTTGATGATGAGGTTGACATTCCCCGAACTGGACTGGGAGATCTGCGTACGTACACGTGCAACATAATGCTTTTCGACTTACAGCTGAACACACGAAAGGTACTGCAGTTGAATGTGTCAAGACGTCCTGTTCAGAACACTGCGGGACGGTGTTTCGCACGAGAAGTGGAGTGAAAATGTTTTCGTACAATGTTCCGTTAATGACCTTGCAGGTAAAGACAATTCACAAACTAAAGAATCGCTTCTTGTGACCTTGCAGGGTGATTCCGCGCAAAAAGATAACGACACTGAGAAACTCCTATGTTTTTGAACAATTCAACACGCGAAGGAAAGGATATTCCGGAACTTCCTATTAACAATTTCCCAGGTGATTCGTCAGAAAGCGGAGAGAATGGTTCTTATAGAAGTTCATATTTTTTCACCTTTAAAATAATCTACCACACGAAGAGAATAACGTTGTACATTTATGTTCTTGTGACTTCCTGTTGCTGACTTTGTATCGTATGTTCGCAAAGAATGGATACGTTTTAATTTACACTATAGACAGGAGAATGGTTATTTCTTTGGGTTAATTAATAATGATTAGTTACAAATTCTTCAAAGTATGTTGTCACATTTGTCTTGACACGCGAGTGCTTCATACTGACGTTCCTTACTCTTTGACGGCACGTTACTTGTTTGCAACCAGATAACGCATATGAACTGCAAGCTGGGCACGCGAGAGAAGAGTGTACTCTAGTACGGTATTAGACACACTGAAATGAAAAGCCTTCAACGCATGGAGTTTATCAGCGGACCCCTGCTGGCATTTTGACTTATTGAAAACTCCGTGGCATTTGAAGAGTCCTCATTATACAGCCATACGAGTGACATTTTTTAACCTTTTTAAAGGCCAGGCATTCAAGCACTCGTGAAGAAGATTGGTCTGTTGTATGTGTCGTGCATGTGCACAGATGCACGCGTATTCTTCATGGATTACAAGCTTTTATTCAGTTACGAGCTGCGTTGTGTTGCCATTCCCTGCGAGAGCCTTAACATATTTGTGTTGCTCGTTTGTTTCTTACGAACGTCACGCCTTTACGAAGCGTGATGGTAGGTACTTGACAGCTATCAGTGTGATTCAGACTGCTGAATAATAGATGGCAGATTAAGCAGCTGGTACTGGGTAGGAAATACGAGTAGTCGATAAAGTGACCAAGCTACGGGATAGACAACTGAAGAATTGCTCGACTCCCGGCAGGGATACGAGCGTTCAGACCGGCTCCGAGGCCCCTCCAACCTCCTACTGAATGGGTGAGTACCTGGTGATCTCTAGCGGACGGGGCGTGAAGGAGGCCGGCCATTCATCCCCATCTCGTACCGCGGTTAAAGCGAAGCTGTAATTCCGTGCCCCGTGGCATGCACAGGGACATCTCTACATAATGGGCAGGAAAACAGGCGCTTTCTGTACTGTTTTTCTTATCTCTTTGACCTAAGAGCACCTATTAGCTTCGTCATGTCAGTCTGTCTGTCTGTCTGTCCGCATGTATAAACTTGGCTGCCACTGGACGTACTTTCGTCAGATGTCATATTGCGGACTTTTCTGAAAATTTGTCGATAAAATCCAAATTTAATTAAAATCAGACAAAAATGTCTACTTTTCACAGAAGAACTAATATCATGGAAGTTTAGTCAGTCGGTTAGTAGCTTAGTAAATTAATTACATCATTTGTTTGTAAGTTCGGTAGTTAGTTATCTAGTACAGAACTGACATATACAGACAATTACAATGAATCCTACGTCACCATCATGATACCGCCTCAAAACCCATGTTGTTGTGGCAAGGAATGGAATCCAGTGGCCAAACCTGAGACATAGCGCAATGTGACTGATAAGCACGCACAAGCTTGAAAACAAGGGCGTGTGCTGTTCTTTCTAAGAAGCACTACGCACATGTGATGACCTCAGATATTCTGTCACAGCTTGTTTCTTAACGAGCTAACGAAGACAGTTTGATCACAAGTAGCTAGACATGCACCCACTATGAGCACCATATTTTGTGTCCTTTGCACGAAGTTTGCCTACATGATCTACCAAACTGTATTGGTTTTGAATAGTTTGGTAATGGAGATGTTCGCACCTGACGTGTCCGGTTTCCTTTCAGTTACGCCCCCAGACCTGACCCGATTTATTGCTGTGCAACAGATTCAAGGCCAAACCGGAAGTGATGTAAGCTTGCAGCTGTCTTCATAATTCTAATGATCAATAATATCAGTGCATTTATTTTTATTGTTTCTGCTTTCTGTTAATTACAATTATTTATGCCAGATGTCGACTAAGAGAAGACATCGACGAGTGCCTAATTTGACAAAAAACATGAATTAGTGCTCGACTTTCTCGAGACGTGTGGAAAGGTTCCACAGCATAAGGAAAGTGAAGACTATTTTTCTCTGGGATGATATCAATATTCGCTGTCAGAGAGGTCTGTTATGCTAGTTTAAGTCGCGGTATCCATATAAGGTTTTTCTGTGTGAACGTTGTATTTGCAGAAATATTAAACTGCGCAGTTTCATAATTGAACTGCGTGTTTAAGAAGTAAAGGTTGTGCGCTGGCGAGACTGTAGTGCCATAGATACATTTATGTTTTATTTTTGCGATTATTCATTGGCCTTCTGGTTTAAATAATGAATGCAGGGCCGCCAAGAGCGGGTTCGGGCCCTGGTAACCCCCCCCGAGCAAGGGCGGAACGACTAAAAATCTTTACACTAAATCGGAAGGAGTAACTCTTAGTGTTACAGAGTGAATTGGGCTTGGTCTGAGAGGGTTAATTCGTACAATCGAAAAAAAAAAAAATGATACTACAGAAAAAATACGAAAACATATGCAAAACAGTCGGTACCCGAGTTCTCTTTCGGACGGCCGGGCCACCGTAATTTGTACCTCCTTCACCGCCGTGTGTCGGCACTGGTTAAATGTTCTGTGTTCGAATGTGGCTGTAAACCAATTCATGTACACAGAACACACACGCTATACACTTTTTTGTTTCTTGAAGTGTAACATTTATACAAAATATGAATTAGGACGATAATCCTTGAAAGAGCTGTTTTCAAGACCTGGCACATTTAATTTGAGTATGCTGTCAGAATCCCTGAGCTTCTATCACAGATCACATTCGCCTCGTTACGGACTCAAGAGACCGATGGTGTGCTTCAAGAAACGAGTCTCTTGTAAAGTATGTGTCGTATGCAACCATGTGTTTTTTCTACAGTCACATTCCCATTCAGGGTCCCAGCCAGCAACAATTCACTGAAAAATAACAGAAATACTTGCTTCTCTTGCACTTCTAGACTCGACCGCGCAGCACAAACAACTATTGAAACACGTAGCTGAATAATGTAGTAACAGCACAATGGAAATGTGTATTTGTGCTAAGTCCATATAGCCCCTCCCCTCCCCCCCCCAAATAAATCTACCGACACTAAGACTCAAACTACTGTAGCTGATCACATCAACAGCAATAATGGATACCCAGGGGCTGTACTGCACAAGTATTTTCGTTGTGCTGTGGAACTTAGTCACATGTCTCGGAAACGACGCTTCCTTCAGATATGTTGTTGTGTTTGCTAAATAGGTAGTGATGCAAAAGACTGTAACTAGTGAAAGGCCAAGGAAAGCCACATACGGACAGATAGGAGGAAATAACGAATAACTGAAATTACGACATCACCTACAGGTTTACATTCCTTATGGTTTTGGACTTGGAAAATTTTAAGTGCTTGGTTTCTGCTGAACTGGTTGTAAAGGCACCGCCTGCTGTGACACAAAAAGAAAGAATGAGTGGGCTACTGAAATAAAATATCTTGGGGTGACAGCAGATTCAAAACATACATACAAAGCACAAGTCGCTTGTCTTCTGCGCAATGCAAACTGCAGCTAGAGACGACTGTATCCTGTTTTAGAAAAAATTTCCACCGCTGGTATTCATCTGGCGTTGTTTCAGGATTTTGAGCAATATGATCCCATCAGTAACACATATCCGTGTCCTCGATTCCTACTTCCAAGATAGCCACTATGAGATATGAGGATCCCATAAACAGTATACGCTACATATATTGTTTATGGTTACATTAACAAATATTAATGCTAACAAATTTAATAAAACACAATAACACAGGCCAGCAGCTACCACAACCAACGCATTTATTGGTAACAGGAGCACCTACTAGTAATTAGCAGTATTTGCTCCTTCAGTTACTTGGTTCCTACTCCTGCAAAAATATTTCAAGCTGCCAGAATTCTGTGTGTATCCCATATGCCGACGGGTCACATGGGTTTGGGTTAGGAATCGCGAACTTGAATGCTAGACTGCTGGCTGAAAGTCAGTTGCATCCGGAAGGTCCCGCAAGTTAACATTAAGGTTTCCAGCACTTCCTAGTTGCTGAATAACCCCTTCACTCACCTCTTTCTTATTGTATTTTCTCCACGGCAAAAGCCGCTGACATAGCAATATCAGCATGGCCCACGTCAGGGTTACAACCCAGCCGAGTGCCGTCCTCTGGAATTTTGGGAACATTCGAAACTTAAAAAATAAAATATTTGGAATTATTCCAAATATTAATAACATTAATAAAATAATGAAACAATTGTTTTTTCTTTCACACAGGAGATCTTAACGACTTCCTCATCACCTGGATGTCTAAGGCTCCGTGACATTTACAGCTTTCGTGGGGGTCAGACTCACGAAATTGTTCTCGGTGTTATCGACACCGACTTTGGTGATGGTGCCAGAGTAGTCTCCGAAACGGTAATTTTTTCGCCAGTCACTAACGAGGCTCAAGGGCTGAAGAGTAATTTCGTGAATCCTTCCAACACGCCACCAACTGAACTGCAGCTTACTGATAACAAACAATGAACCTGCAAAGTCGATAATGACGTCAATATATTGATGGTAGGGGGACATTTAGAGACCCTCAACGAATGTATTTATGTTGTGATGGAACCAGGCAGCCATTTCAGATTTCGTGGGCGCCATTGTGGGGCACTAGTTCGAGTGAAAGGTTGCACCATCCACTTCTTCGTGACAGTCATTCGCCTTTCGACATGGATAATAATGACAACTTGACGGAGTTGCCAGAGGGTGACACCAGGCTTGATCGGCAGGGTTGGTTCGTGTGTATTATATTTAGTGGTGAATGCAACTCGATCTGGTCAAAATAGTCTCTGACTACCGGAATGTGTCGAGTTTTTAATTGTAATACACGACCACAATCGTTCCGCGTTTTCTATACGGCATTTCTGATTTTATGTTATCATGGTTAATCGCACTGCAATCCTTCACTTCTACGGTGGCAGCTTTCGTATGAGTGTTCCGACACTCGAATCTAACGACTTATGTAAGCATAAGTGTTGTTAAAGTCAGGGTCCATCTCCCGTATCATAGTCATGAATACACATCCATTACGCGTAGTTGCAAGCGTGTTTGTATTTAACGGCATGCAGCTTTTGTGTCTCCCAGCGAAAACGTCATGACAGGACCAACAGTAAACATGAAGGCAACTGGGGCTCTCCTGGGTATTCGAGAAGCAACTTACAGAGTGGTACGGGTATTCGTAGAGAATGTACGCCGTATCACATCTTCTTCTGTTCTTATGTCAACTTATTTAATAACCTATTAAGTGAAGAGTTTGTGCTTGTGTCTGCGTGCGTAAGAATGGGACGCTCCACCAGGAAATTTGGTGAGACACATTGGATACAGGTTCGTTGCACTTCTGGAGCATTCACTGCGCTTATTCGATTTCAAAGCGCCGATGCGAAATTACAACAGTGATGCAAAGTACGTCCGGAAAACACTTATCAACTGATAAGACAGAAATATAGCTATAATTAAAATTTGTACCCACCTGACATTTCTACACCACCAGCTGACACTTGCACACCAGCAGCAACACTATGAAAGAACTATATTTTTACCCCCTTGTCACACGCGTCTCTTGTCCATCGCCCCATGTAAAGTTTTATAATGAACACTACAAACAGCGATCATGAATTTGATTTTCTCCTGGCCTGTATTGTCACACAATGCTGAAGTACACGCGACCAGCAGAAGCACACATGGACGGGAATATACACCCTCACGCTTACACACAGACCAGGAGCCGATCGATGTTTGGCCTGGCTACGGTGTGCACTCCCACTCTCATCGCAGTCTTCACGGCACTGGCTGCGCTGGGCTAGTGTGTCGCACTGCGTGATCGTCAATTCAGTGCGCATATTATTTCCCAGTACCAGCTATTTTGCAGAACTGGATAGGCTAGCGGAGCCTAAGATTATCAAGCTGACATCAACAACACTTAACAATAACATAACATTGAAGTATGGAACGAGAAGCCCCGAATGGCAGAGGGTACAGCACTTTTTCCACTTTCACAACTTCACAAGTGATCCTAATTCTCACAACCAAACTCTACCCAACGGTTATATTCTTCAGCGTCATGTGTTAACTGTCAACTTACAGTAATATTACGGGGAGCTGAAAGCCACAATTTCCATGTTTAACCGCGCAACGCCCAAACATTTCTAGTACGGAGCACCACATACTAAACCACGGATTTCACTTATAACAATACTGCTAGGTATTTTGTCGGCAGTTTATGTGCGTGGCTGTACCTCCGGCGCCTTTGTTTACTTGATTAATTTCAAGGTCTGAGTGAAAGATGTGATCCTGAGATATTCAGAACCCTTTACAGATGAAAATAAAACTGAATTGTATCTAAATATTCAGTTCGTACCGCACAGTAAACACACTAAGCCTCATTTATTTAAAAAAAATCATTAGTTTCTGTAGTACAGGGAAGTAATCACTGTTTGTTCCGACAATGGTATGAAATATACAGATATGTTGTGTAGGCGAAGTAAGAGCTTCTGAATGTTAAAAAAAGTGGTATGTACAGTAACCACTAGGCTTTACTGGGTTCTCATATGAACTGTCAATCTGTTTTGTAAACATAAATACATTCATGCGCCAGTGACGTCCAAGCTGGTCAACTATAGGTAAAATGAAATGGAACTTGTTGCAAATTCCTTTTCCTGCCATCTAGAATCTTGATGCTGTCTTACCTTCTGGGAAATATAATAGTTTGTGGTATTACCAATGATGCATCCTCTACTAGATGATGTAATTCTTATCACTCGTCAACAAAGCAGATGTAACTCTATGTTCATCCGAACTTTTGGCTTGATTTTACTAGTAGAATACAATCCTTGTATGTACTCATGTGCATATTAAGGATTATCCTATGTACAGTTCAATTAGTCCAATGTAAAAGAAGGGTCATTTTACACTGATACTCATCAAAATTAAATATGCCTGACAAGTTCTGGTTTAGGGCTTAATACAAAAATCACTGATGTCTGCCAAAATGTCAGAGAGTAAACAGCCAAGCAGAAGGATGGATGGAAAGAAATTACTTCCCCATGCATGTATTCATTCTTAACTGGGTGCAGACTGCATAAGATCGTACTTTATACTGCTAAATTTGCTCATATATGAAAAGTGATAGTACAGTACCTGACTGGACACTATATAAATTGGCATAACAATTTGAAGTGATATTTTCATCCAAATTCACACTGTGTTGTAGGGTAACTCAGCACAATGGTAATATGATCTGATTTAAACATTATTGTTTCTTCACATAAAGAACACATAAATTAATAAACCAGCTCCTAGACCATGTGTCAGCACAGCTTTTGCATCAACTATGAACCCCAACAATCAAAATTAAAACACAGTAAGCCTATGTAGTTAGTATGCATGTATGTATGCATACACACATACTTCTTTTTTTATTTTCAGCCAGAACTCATCCTGATAAATGCTGTATTTTTAATGAGTCTTGTCAAAAATCACACATGTGCTGGCACATCATGTGTTTCAACTTAAGTGCTTCATGTCTTTTAGAATGTATTGCAGGCTGAAACTGAGAACCTATGAGTATTTGGCAGTAGGCAGTGGTTCCAGAACTGCACGCCAAGGGTTTTCAGGGGATCCAAGGAACCTATCTCTAACAAAAAAATTTTTTTTACAGAAGTCTTGACCAAGCAATATTATGCTGTTTCAAGAATAACAGTTGTGTTTAGCTGTGAAATGTCACTCCCATACATACAGAACCTCCTGAAAAGTGGTGGTTCAAAAAAGCCAAATAAATGATTGAAACACATTTTTCACAAACATAAATTACAATGGACTTTTGCTTCAAAATTACCAATTCAGTTTGATTACAGTACGCTTTACTGTGTTCAATTAGCTTTACTTTGATTTGATATTAATATAAGCTTGTTCCATCACATCTGGATTTGGGGATTACTACATTCTTTCAGGAACATACAGAGGATTCCAGAATTATTTACAGAATTGGAAGGTTCATTATCATTTTGTTTTCATTGTTATGCCGTGCAATAGTAATTAATTAGTATAACTAGTCAATATTTTATAATTATATATGAGTTTTATGATATTTTAATGATTATATAATAAAAATAAGGTGCAATAAGCTGGCTAGTTATACTAATTAGTTCATTATCATGTTCAGAAAAGCCTGCCAGTGACAACTACCCTGAGTCCAGTTCATTAAAATTCACACCTAACACTCACCTTCTCTAAGATAAATTATCATGTCACTCTCCCAAGTATGGCTTGATCTCTGAAGCTTTTTCTTTCCCTGGGATTCTCTGACAACATGCAGGCATTCTTGCATCTGTGTTCATGTTACTTTCAACTGTTTCATCACTATTTATTTAACCATCCCAACTACATCAAATGAAGATATCAAATTATAAAGCTCCTCATTACATAATTTTCTTTATTTCTTCAAAGTCCAAATAATTTTTATCACAACAATCTCCATGTGTGATAATCAACCTGAATAATGTTGTATTCTTAAAGTGACAGACCAGGTTATTGACTTGGTAAAAAACAAAACTAAAATTATATGTATATTTCAATCTTCAGCTGTTTTGGGACAATGTGGCAAGATATATATTTCTGAATTCAACTGTAGTATCCAGTTCCAAAATTTACCCTATCCGTATTTTCATAAGTATTTACACTCTTGGTGCAGCATACATTCTCACTACTACTTAGATACATTAAATTAATATGTCTGAGAAAGGTGCTGACTTGATATGTACATATTAACTCTTCAAGTAAAATGGAAATAACACAATGATTTATTAATAACAGGGAAATACAGTTTGACTTCATCACAACACTGATACAAAATAACATACAGTTTGACCAGCTTCTTTTTTCACAAATGCATTTTGGTCTCACAGCCAAACGGTTCACATCAAGAAATGGACTGGCTACAGATACAATCTGTTACGAACTTTAAATCTTTATGCAGCATATTTTAAACATGAAAATGAACTTCACTGTAACTAAATTAAGGGATCTAATTAGGACTTAGGCCTGGAAACACTTCTGCAGGCACACACTGTTGGAAAGGACTGAAATTTTGAAAAGCAAATATTGTATTACACTGAGTTTCCTGTTTGGTTATACATGTCAGGGCTGTGAAAAATGTGACCTGTGGGCTGGAACCAATCCACGAAGAAAATTAGTCTGACTTATAGTGCTGGTCAGACATTAACTGTGTGGTTGTTTTTAGATTACAATACAAGTAAAGCACTGAAATCAGGAAAAAAAAAATTAAAAACAACTGCATTGGACAATCTGACAGACGGCTGAGCAAGGCCCTATAGATTCAGTGTGTTAGGCCTTTAGGGCATTAATCATTAATCAGAATTCAGGATACTGTAATGGAATATACTACTAATAATGTCAGTTAAATGTCTTGAGCTATATCTTCAGTAAGTAAGTGAAAGCAATTTATAGTTATTTTGAAGTTTTTAAACTAAACTATCTTTTTTTATAAGGCTGTCTGGCCTCAGCTGCTCAGCCCAACTAAAACAACTGCCCACCCTTTGTATGCTGAATACACATGATGATACTCAGACAAACAATATAACAATATGCCAATGCTTCAGCAGACACTGTAAGAAACAGCTACAGTTTATTTCAGCTTATCCATTAAATTCTGGGAAGAAAACATTTCAATCATATTTTGGATACATTCAAGATTCACTGAAGGCAACTCTTTCCACGCCACAAGTGCAATACATTTTCAGAAACATTGACTTTGCTTTCTTGGAATGTGTTTACTGTTCAACAGTCTCACTGCAATCAAATGCCTTTTCTTATTCTTGTTACTCAACTATTTTTGGAGTACTAATTGCTATAGGAGTATAAAAACTAATCTTTTGTTTAAAGCAAAACACAGCATGGAAAAGACCTGGCATGGTCTTCATCCCACACAGTTTGAACATGACTTATGTATAAACCACAATTACTCACATAAAAATTACAAAATTCACATTATTAGGCTTGTACATAGCAACCCTGTTACAATCTTTCATAGCTCATTGATTGTAGGTTTCAGGAAAAATGATGTTATGAAATATTCTTCAGAATTTTAAAAATATATTACTTGTCATGTATAGAGAATGAATTAGCATATTCTTGAACCACACTGATTGGCGTGGTTGTCTAAATCACATTGCAGCAAAAACGTTTTTGGACCAAAAACTGCAGTTCACAGTAGTATCTAAATCATCACAGACATCACATTTTGAGATTTATGACCTTGCACATAGAACTGGCCTGTGCATATACAATGATGATTTCTGATCTGCTTGATAAACACTCAAGATATGCAAAAACACCACACCTCGTAACCAACCACTGACGGAACTCCATCTTCGTATTTTCAAACCAGTTTATTCAGACTGAATGCAGTCCTTAACAGTAACAGACTTCATAACTTTATTGGAGATTGTTCTCCAGTTGGGTGACAATGCATGGAACATATGCCTATGACTCTGTTAATTTGAAAGTTGTCACCAATGCCTCACACAAACACCAAGTGCTGTGCCATATCTATAACATGAGCACCTTCATCAAGAGAGAATATCTCAAAGTTCCTGCCTTATTTTGGAGCCAATTATGGAGACTATTAACCTTTTCTTGGAATTTGTACAGTTCTTGGCTGATCATACTGCTCACCATTATGTGTCAATACAGTCTATAAAATGTGTCTTCAATTTACCATATTTTAGTCACTGGAAAATTATACTCATATACAGGATGTCCCTGGAGGAAAGGTCAATATTCTGGGAGGTCATAGTATCAGTTATTCTAAGCAAAAATGTTTATATGAACATGTGTCCTATTCCGAACGGTTTCTGAGATAGAGCTATTTGAATGTACAACCGCAAAATTGTTGATAAGAAAGAGATATTACGTGTACGTACTGTTTCTAATACTGGTATTTATTGTTCGAGTGACAGAGTTGGTACAGTTTATAATAACTGTTCAAAAATTCCACCATCAACATCAATGCACTTTGCAACTCGTGTGAAGACATGGCGTGTTATTCGTCTGAGTGCGTCTTGACGTTCGTTTATGCAGGTGATAACATCCAGTATGTTAACGAGCAGTTCGCCTCATGTATCCACTTTTTTTCTGTACACTTCACTCTTCATCAAACCCCATAAACAAAATTCTAACAGGTTTAAGTCTGGAGATCTTGGTGGCCAGTTAATGGTACTGCCACGACTGATCCACCTATTAGGGAAAGTGTCATTGAGATGTTACATCACATGTCGGGTATAATGAGAAGGGGCTCCGGCATTCTGAAAGTACATCGCAATCCGTGTAGCCAAAGGAACATCCTCTAGTTGTTTCGGTAATTCATTTTGCAGAACGTCTAGGTAATTTTGTCCTGTCATATGATCGTCTAAAATTGATGTTGATGGTGGAATTTTTGAACATTTATTATACTGTAAACTCTACCAACTTTGTCACTTGAACAATGAATACCAGTATTAGAAACAGTACGTACACGTAGTATCTCTTTCTTATCAACAATTTTGCAGTTGTACATTCAAATAGCTCTAACTCGGAAACCGTTTGGAATAGGACACATGTTCATATAAACATTTTTGCTTAGAATGAGCGATACTATGACCTTTCAGAATATTGACCTTTCCTCCTGGGACACTCTGTATAAAAAGAGGGATTCAGAAATTAAGATAAACGTTCTTTTCACTGATAACATGGGTGACAAAGCTGACCCCAACACCAGCATTACAATGACTGCCTACTGTATTAAAAAACAATTTTTCCATCACTTCTGAGGTCTGTCTGGCGGGATCTTGTGAATGCAGTAATGAACCTTTAGTTGCCATTAAATGCCAGAACTTTCTTAACTGAGGAACAATTAGCTTTTCATGAAGCACTGCTCTGTTGAGTTAGTTGGGTAGTTACTTAGCTTTTGAGGTCTTTCAAAGCATCTTCTTCCTCTGGATTCATATGGGGGGGGGGGGGGGGTTTTTTTTTTTTCTCCCAGTTATAACCCCTCCCCCCCCCCAGCGGACCCCCCCTTTTCTCTCTTCTGGGGGGCGCTTGG
>Ga0123355_10009213_pt1 | contig 14983 bp, 14 predicted proteins | sample TergutEmb28metaG_3_FD_89872 | JGI IMG/M metagenome (GOLD analysis project Ga0123355, IMG submission 89872) | Embiratermes neotenicus P1 segment gut microbial communities from Petit-Saut dam, French Guiana - Emb289 P1 | ecosystem: Host-associated > Arthropoda: Insects > Digestive system > Gut ...
AAGCAGGAAGAGATTTTCCAGAAAGCCGGGAGCCCAACGTGTCCCAATTCAAAAATGTGGAGAGTGCAAGTGATTGAAAAGAATGGCTCCTCAGGTAGGACTCGAACCTACAACCCTCCGGTTAACAGCCGGATGCTCTGCCATTGAGCTACTGAGGAGTATGGGTACGCGGCTATGCAAAACCATAATATCATTCTGCCGTAGTCATTCGGGGGGTCTGTCCTACGGGCGGGGCAGAGAAATGAAGTTGATGCGGCTCATCGGGATATCCTAGCGGGGCAAAAAACTGAAAGCGCGATTCATAGACTAACGACCGGCCAGCCCAAGCCTGGCCGCTGGCTCGTTCCGTACGCGCGGCCGGCTCCGGGCCTCACAATTCGCCCCCCGAACAAAAATCATGCCGCAAGATGTCTCTCCAGCTCAAGAGATTCGAAAGCCGGAAAGTTCGCCATTCGGGCGCGAGCAGTGTTGAAAAATCCCGCTCCTCACCCGTAAACTGACGCTTGCCTGCGCTCGCGGGGTTCGAGTTTGACGGCTGCGCGTCGAGTGGCAAATGCCTCGGCCGAAGGGGCGCCGGTGAAACGATGTTTTCGCGGGCATGCACCCCGAACCTCCGCCGGACCGCGAAACCAAGCGGTTGGGTCAGTTCAACCGCTCCGGCTTAAGAACCGCAAGCATTGTTCATAAATTGCACCCAGCTTGCGGAAAATCGAACCTATCGCACCCGCTCGGGATTACGCGAGGGAGGCTTTGTGTACCCGCCAATTGCAAGAAGCGGTCTTCCACAGCAGAAGGCTTTCGACTTTGGGACTCCATGGAATGGCTCGCCGGGGGGCGAACGGTTGCAACCACGCACGAGTTATGGCCGTTAAGTTGAAAAGCGAGCGTCATGTCATTTATCTCTACGGGTTCACAGAATCGCGGCCCCGAAAACTTGCCGAGCTGCTTGGCGTAGATCGCCTATCTCCGGTTGAGTCAATCGATTGCAATGGCGTCTTTTGCTGCATCAGCCGCGTCCCTCAGACCGAATTTGAGACGAATCTCGTCTACAAAATCGAGGACCTGGACTGGCTGGCCGAGACAAGCGTCGCGCATCAACGCGTAATTTCGGCGATCGCCGCCGAAACGGAAATTCTGCCCGCGCGGCTGGGCAAGATATTCCATGCCGAGAACTCGCTTTCAACGCACGTTCTGAGGCGTTTGCCCGAGCTCAAGAGCGATCTCCTCCGCATCAGGGGTACAGAGCAATGGGGGGTCAAGGTGTTCGAGGTCCAGCCCATGGGCGCTCCGTTCGCGAAAATACGCAAGGGCAAAATATCGGACGGCAAAGATGATTTGAGAGCCAAAGCGGCCATGCTCCCGGGGCCTCGCCACAGGCCTGACGAGATGGGCGCCATTGAAAAATTAGAACGTATGCTTCGAGATATCGCCAGCGACGTTTCGCCTTCGGGCAGCCTGAGTTGCGGACGGCGTGGCCTCAAGTTCCAAACTACCTTACTGGTCCGCCGCTCGAAGAGGAAGAAGCTCGAATCCGTGCTGGAAACATTCGCTCGCCAATGGGCGGCGGAGCGGAGAATCGAGTGCACCGGGCCCTGGCCACCGTATGCTTTCGTTTCCCATCGCGTATACGGAAGCTCGTTCCAGGGGAGTCTTGGCCGCGGACGAGCCTGGCAATGAATCTCCCTGAGGCCCGACATTCTCGATCGCTAACCCAGTTGAGGTTGCGCGGTTAACCTGATTATTCGCCCGCCGAATTCGAGCTCGGCCTTTAGGCCGGGCGCGACGTCTTGCAAAATGCAATCGAAGGCGGCGGTGGGCACGACTGAAGGTCTCCCCCGAAAACAAAAGCCTCTCAGAATGCGCGCGAATCCTGCCCGCCTCCGCCTCGCGATTAGATTAGAAGAAGGCGGGAAGTTTTAGAGAGTCTATCCGCGTTTGCCGCGGTTTCAAACCTCCAGAGCGCCCGGCGTTTTCCGGCTCCGGAACAGTGTCCTCCATCCACCGCTCACGGACACGGATACGGAGTCGGCGGGGTTGGAGGCGTGCCGGGAATGTCAATATCCGGAGTTCCCGGCGAACCGTTCACGCCAGGCGTTCCCGGAATGTGCGTACCCGGCGTCCCGGGGCTGCCCGGGGTGTAGCAGGTGCCGTTTGTCGTATTTGGGACCAGGCCTGGCGGAGGCGCGGGTGCCACTGGAACCGGCGCTGGGTTCGCCGCCGCCTTTTTGTTCGCATCGTCGACTTGCGCCTGAGGCAGCGTGATCGCCGTGGGTAAGGTCATCGCCATAGGCGCACCTTCTGCAATGTAGAAGTGGTGATTGCGCGCGTATAGGGTGAAGGAAATCGCCGATCCTACAAGGCCGCCGACTGCCCCGCCAATTACCAGGTCGCGGTGCGAGTTTACGGTCATTGTGGGCACCGGGACGGTCGGGCCGCCGGGGAATCCTATGGAGCCGCCCCCGAGCGTTTGCGGCTTGTCGGCGGCCGCGCCGATCGCCGTGCCCAGTCCCACACCGAGAAGAGGTGCAAGGAAAATTGCGGCTTGGGAGCGCCCGGTGGGATAGTTCCACGCGGTCCATTCTTCGCTTTCGATGTTCACCGGCCCGCCGGCCGGTGCAATGTAGCCGTTCGGGAGAACCAGTGACACCGATTGCATCAGCATCTCGGCGCGAGTGCCGTCGCGGGTGAGCTTCTCCACCTTTCCCTGCACATAAGTTCCACCGGGGATCGCCACCTGATCGCCGATAATCACCGGAGCGGAGGTCTGCGCGAAAATCTGGTCCCCTGGGGACTTGGAGTGACTGTCTACGGGATGCGTGAGCACGAGTTCGAGGCGCGTGCCCGCGGGAATAGCGATGTGCGCTGTCCCGGCTGAAGCGTCGCCCGCTGCTGACCCCTGCGGCGCTGTGGTTTGCGCCAGCAACTGGGGGACGGGCGCATCCGGAAGCTGATCTATCCGCTGAGCTGGCTCCTGGGCCGGTGACCAGCCCGCCAGCAAAAATAGAGCGGATATATAGGCAAAGAACCGAGTTTTCTGGTGGGGAACGGCAAAGAAGGGATTCGAAACGCAACTCGTGGCCATTGCGACCTCCTGAGACGCCCGACTCAGTAGGACGTCTGCTGGTGTAGGCAGGAGAAGTTGCTCGTCCACTTACATGGAGGCGCTTCGGGCGAGGAAAGTTGCTTGAGGTTTCTTGAAGATGTGTCATCCACTGTCAACGTTTGTAACCAGGAACAGTTCGCGGGATGGTGTTACTGACCCCATGCCTACAAAAATTAGTAAAGAAAGATAGGTCGAGGTTCGGGCCTTTGTATGTCTCGGGTAACTTCGTAGTTCTCGAATTCCTGGGAGACAGAACTGAGAGTGGTCTTACTCGTACGCCAGCGCGTCAATGGGGTCTTTCTGCGCCGCCTTGAACGCGGGATAGAGAGCGCCCCCGAGCGCACCAACGATGGCGATGATGGTGGCATACCCGACCCAGGGGGCGGTGATTTGAACTGGCAAAGTAGTCTGCCTTCGGATTGCCAGGCTCGCCGCGAAGCTGATGGCGATGCCCACGATGATTCCTCCGACTGCCAGCAGCGTGGTTTCGCGAAGAATTATGTTGACGATATAGGTCTTGGAAGCGCCCAGCGATTTCAGAATGCCGATCTCGCGCGTGCGCTCCATGACCGCGGCATACATGGCCTGGAAAATGACCATGACCCCGATCGTCACCGCAATCCCAATCATGATGTGGATGAATTTTGAAAGCATGGGGACGTTATCGGCAGTCATCATCGAAAGCCATTCGCGCATCGAGAAAACGTTGTAGGTCTCCATGTGAGGAATGTTTTTAATTTCTCGAATGATGGCGTCTATGTTAGCGGGCGCGTCGGCTTTCACGTAGAACAGCGTAGCCCGGTCCAGGGCGCCGCTCAGCTCCTGCTGGGTGCGGAGCGGAACGTACAGGCGGGCGCCTTTTCCGTGAGCGACAACACCCGCGATTCGAAATCTATGATTGAGCAGCGTGACATAATCGCCCACGTTCAGGTTTTGGGCGTGGATGTAGACGTCATCGACCAGAAGATCGTCCGGTCCGCGGAAAGGGCCTCCTTTCAGAAAAGTGAAATGATGCAACGCATGGTAGGTATCAAAATCTATGCCATACACGTTCTGCCATCCTCCGGACGTCGAAACCTGGACCAGGGCAGGCGAGACCACCGCAACGTGAGGGAGTCTGGCGATGAGGTCGCCGATCTTGACCGGCATGGGGGCATTGGTGAAGGCAACGATGTTCGCGGATCCAGGCGGAAGCACGATAATGTCTGCGCCGATTCCGGCCTGCCGGTTGCGGGCGTCATTCAGGATTCCAAGCGAAAAGCCGACAATCAGCAGAATCAACGCGACTTCGAGCGCGATCGCGATGATGCTGACGATCGAGCGAACCGGGCGGTTCGCCAGGTTGGAGACAATGAGTCGGTTCATCATGAGGGGCAGCTCTTGCGCCGTGGCTGCGGCAGGACGAGAGAAATAAGAAGCCGGGAGCCCGGAATTAAGAACCCGTTGTTCTTCCCCATCCCTGCTTCTCTATTCTACCTGCTTACACCGCGTTCTCTTAATTGGGATCCCCCGCCGCTTGAAGCGGGCTGCTGCCGGTCTAGACGAATTTCCGTGGCGCCCGGGGGCTTTTCGAGCACGAACTTGTTGTCATCAAGCTTCAAATTGATTTGGAGCTCCACTATGTGAAGGGTGATGTCGTATTCCTCTTCCGGGCGGCGAATTTCAATTACAGAAGGAAACAAGACGCCATCGTAATCCTTATAGTTGCTGTATTGGACGTCGGTCACCATGTGGCCGTTCTGATCATAGATAAGCTGTCGGTCCGGCAGCAGATTGACACGATCGAAGATAATCTTGCGCGACAACCATTGATTCTCGTTCTCCGTCCGGGTCACGTAGATTACATAGTCCGGCTGCTGCAATTTGCGTCCTTTGTCGCCGAGAACGGTTTCCGTTTCGTTGGTCAGGAACGCGTGCTCGTTGGCCTCAATGGCGCGCAGCAGGAGCGCGTCGTAAATGATCTGCGGTCGAAGGCTCTCAAGCGGCTGCTGAGGGTTTGGGGGAGCAACGTCGTTGCGGCCGACGAAGAACCGGTTCTTCGGGGGAATGGAGAGCTTGAATTCCTGCCCGTCGCTTACCATGTCGAAGGCTGTGTCACGGATAAACGGCAGCAGCCCGATCATGCGCAACATTGCCGGCTGGCGTGCGAGCACATAGCCGCTGATCTCGCGATATTCGGTGACCTCCCCCTTTTTAGCGCCGCCGACGGAGGTGTCGATATCGACCTTGGCCTTCATGGTCTGGATTTTGGCGGCTTGCGAGTTGATGTAGGCGACGAGTTCCGGCTTAATCGCGCTCTTCAGCGCCACCGTGCTGATAGTTTGTTCCACCCGGCGGGTGCGGAACAGACACCCTGTGAATGGCGCAACTCCAAGCAAGAGGAGGAACGTGCTGAAATAACGACGAAATGAGCCCATGCTAATTCGGAAGCTGATGGAGACAGTATATGAAGACAGTATATAGAGATGGCGGGCAGAGCCAACACGGTTCGAGGAATTTATCCCGGTCCAGCGCCCGTTCCCTTAACCTAAGCCCGGGTCAGTGCCCGGAGACGGCACGCCGCAGGGCGGCCACGTTGCGATTGTGCTCTTCGAGGGTGTCGGAGAAGCGATGATGGCCATTTCCGTCGCTTACAAAATAAAGGAAATGAGTAGTGGCGGGGCGCATTGCGGCTTCGAGCGAGCTCTTTCCGGGATTGGCGATGGGACCCGGAGGCAAACCGGCGTGCCGGTAGGTGTTATAGAGCGACTCGAAACTCATGTCGTTATGGTGCAGAGAGCCGCTATAGCTCCCCGTGAGCAGCTCGGCGTAGATCACGCTCGGATCTGCCTGGAGCGGTATACGGTTAGCCAGGCGATTGGCATAGACGCTAGCCACCTCCGGGCGCTCGTCGGCGACCGCCGTTTCCTTCTCGATGATCGAGGCGAGGGTCACCGTGCGTTCGACATCCTGGTTGAGTCCTATTTCCGTGGCCACGCGGCGAAACTTTCTTACCATCTCCGCCGCCATCTCCGGCAGGCTCTGCGTGCGGGTGAACTGGTAAGTGTCGGGAAAAAGATAGCCTTCGAGCGAGGTGGCTTGCGGAGCCAAATCCGCAATCAGGGCCGTGTCGCTGGTGGCGACTTTCAGGAACTCTTCACGCCTGCCCAACCCCGCGTTTTCGATGACAGAGGCAATCTCAAACAGGTTCAAGCCTTCGGGAATAACCACGGTGTGGAAGTAAACGTCCCCCCGCACCAGCCGCCAGTGAATTTCGGCTGCGCTCGCGCGGCGGGCAAAGAGATATTCGCCGGCTTTGAGGGACGAACGCGGTTTGAGCGCGTGCCAGAGCACGAAAGCATTCGCATCGCGAATGACTCCCGCCGACTTCAACTCTCGCGCCACGCGACGACTGGAATAGCCCGGCCGCAGCATCACCAGTGCCCGCCCGCCCGGAGGAGATAGCGGCAGCCACAGGGCCCAGAGCAGCCATAGAGCTACGGCCAACGCCAGCACCAACAAAAATGTAAGCAGCTTGCGCACTGCTTTCTAGTTTAGAGGAAGTGAGAGGGGAAGCGGTCATAACGAAAGGGGCGTTCCCAAGATAACTCACGAGGTTGGACAAGCACGGCCCTGCGCTTCTTTTAGTTGGGGAGTCTTCTAGTTGGGGAGTCTTCGACTTGCGAAAAAGCTGAATGTTCTTGTCTTGATTGTCGTCACCGGCAACCTTAATCTCGAGGAATCGCCGCGGGTGGTTCTTTCGACGGAGCCTTCGGAGCACAGAGAAGGGGTAGACAGGTTCCAGATTTAACCATGATGCCCGAAACGTGCCATCGTACGGTTTTCGCCCACCGCCGAAGGTGAAGACGGTTTTAGAAGCCAGATGCTTCTCTGGCTTCCATCCAGCTTTGCAGAATGAGTACTGCCGCCATGCGATCCACCGCCTCCCCCCGCTTCTTGATGGAGAGTTCAGCCTCGCGAAGCACCCGGTTGGCCTGGCTGGAAGTGAGCCGTTCGTCCCAAAGGTGTACCGGCAAGCCGAATTTGCGGCGCAGCTCCTCGGCGAATTGTTGCATTTTTTCCGATTGAGTTCCCTCAGTTCCGCTCAAACGCAGCGGGTAGCCGACTACGATCTCTCTCACTTCGTACTCGCGCAGCACGCTCGCAAGCTGCGCAAAATCCAGCCGCTTGGTCCGTCGCCGGACGGTCGGTAAGCCCTGCGCGGTAATGCCCAGCGGGTCGGAGACGGCCATTCCGATAGTTTTAGAACCAACATCCAACCCTAGTATTCTTGGCTTGAGATCTGAGAGGTTCTCGCCGGGACCCATGCTCGGATTATAGGGCCGTGCTTGCCCCGCCAATCGTAGACTGTCGGGACCGGGAATTGCACTCGGGATCGGCATTCGAAGGTTTGCACTTGGCGTGAATTCGCATGCCACACCCGCCTGCCCTGCATCCAGCTAGGTTTAGGGGCAAGAAGGTAGACTCGAGTTAGGACTGCAACTCGGCAGCTTCGGGGAACCGGAGATTGGTTTTGGCGAGGGTTTTGGCCAGGAGGACCTCGATATTGGCTTCCTCACAGTTTTTGGCCATCGCAAGCTCGCTTACCAGGAGGTAGCGGGCGCGCTCGAGCATCTTTTTTTCCCGGAAAGACAGCCCTTTGGTTTCCTTCAGGGTCAACAAGCTCTTGAGTACGGCAGCCACTTCGAGCAACGATCCCGTCCGCATCCGGTCCGAGTTCTCCTTGAACCGGTCTTTCCAGTCGGCGGCGCTGTCGCCATTGCCATCGGAGAGGTAATCGAGGATCTTTTGGATTTCGCCGTTCCGCACGACACGGCGCAAGCCGACAGCCCCCACGCTGTGAAAAGGGACAGTTACCTTGAGATTGCTGGATTTGATATTGAGGAGGTAATACTTTTCGACCTGTTGTCCGAGAGTGCGGCTGCCAACTTGTTCAATGATTCCAACCCCGTGGTTCGGATAAACCACCCGGTCACCGATGTGGAAATCACCGTTACCGTTGCTGCTGCTCATGCTGGGGACAGCCCAACCGCAAACATGGCTTTATTCTACCTGAATCCCCGCACCTTGCCAATCAGCTACCCACCTGACCCTTTATTATCAATGATTTAACCGTATAAGCCGGACGCAAACCTGGTTCCATATCCAGACCGGGCGAACCAGAGAAAAGGCGTCAACCACCAATCCTGTCGATTCCGAGAGGCAAGTAGAAACGTTTTTTCAGAGTTGTGAATCTCTCGTCCGCGAGCGTTTCGACAGTACCGCACCGTTTATAATTCGGCAAGCATGACCGAGCACATCCGACGAAAGTTGCAAGACGAGATAAACGCCCTCGAGCACGAGCTCGTGCACGAACTCCCCAAAGAAATCAAGAAAGCGGCAGCTCTCGGCGACCTTAGCGAGAATGCCGAGTACCACATGGCCAAGCAGCGCCAGGAGTACGTAAAGGCTCGTGTCCGCCAGCTGGGTAAGCGCCTGGCCGACCTGTCTATGGTGAACATGAACAACATTCCCAAGGACAAAGTTGGCCTGGGCTCGACGGTTCGGGTTTACGACAATTCGAGGAACGAGGAGATGGAGTATAACCTGGTGACCAGCGAGGAATCCGACGTTGCACAAGGAAAGATTTCAACTACTTCGCCGATCGGCCGTGCGCTGTTAAATAAGAGAGTTGGAGACACTGCAGTCGTGGTCACGCCCAATGGCAAGCGAGAGCTGGAAATCCTGAAGCTGACTACGATCCACGACGAGGCGGTGTGAGAATTGAAGCCTTCAGCCCATGGCGAACTCAATCATGGCGGCGGCCATGGGTTTAGAAATTTTCGATCTACAAGTTTTTGAATTTTTGAGGTATTGACGAATCCGTGCGGTGGTCCGGGCTTAGCACTTGATTCGGACAATTTCTGACTCCGGCGTTTCTTCTGACGGAATGCCCCAATTGTGATGACTTGGACAAGTGCATTTGGCCGCGGTTGCGCTGTTCTTCTAAGGGCAATTGTCCGCTGGCTCGCCCTCACAAAAATCAATCCCAACGTGCTCACCTTCATGGGGCTGATTGTGAACGCCTGGGCGGCATTCTTCTTTGGATACGCCACGGCCGAAAACCAGCAGCGCATGTTTTTCTACGCCGGCTTGATCATCATCGGCTCGGGATTTTTCGACCTGGTCGATGGCGAGGTAGCTCGCGCGCAAAATCGGGTCACGCGTTTCGGCGCCTTTTTCGATTCCGTGGTCGACCGCTATAGCGACGCTTCGCAGTTCTTCGGGTTGCTGGTTTTTTACGCTCGCGGCGAGCGGTTCTTTTACATCGTGCTGACCGCCTACGTGATCGTCAGCGCCATCATGGTGAGCTACAGTCGCGCCCGCGCCGAATCGCTGATCGGTTCCTGCCGCGTGGGTTTCATGGAGCGTCCGGAGCGGCTGGTGCTGGTCATTCTCGGGGCGCTTTTTAACCGCATGGCTCCGGTGCTCTGGATCATCGCGGTGCTCTCAACCATCACCGTCATTCACCGCATCCACTACACCTGGGTGCGCACCAACGGTCGCGAAGCTGCCCACGCCGGGCAGGCGTAGCCGGCGTCGAGGCGATCCACGCCGAGAACCGCGCGCGGCAACAAGGCCGCACCCACTTCGACGGCAGCGGGCTTCACTTTGCTCTCAGCCGCAAAAAAGCCACCACGCCAAAGGGGTGGGAGCCGTAGCTGTTCTTTAAGACTGGCGGCACCCCGTACCCTGTCCATTGACCCCCGACGGCAGCCGAAAGATGCCGGCGGTCGACAATCTCGCGGTCGTATCCGGCGGTGTAAGCTTGGACGCGAGCGAAGTAGCGCTCCACGAATCCGGGAGGCAGCGAAGTCTCACCCAACAAGAGCTGATTGGTGCGGTCCACGTCTTCGACCCGCGTCCAGACATGGTTGCGGATCTTGAATCCGAGTGTGGATTCGAGCAAATAGCCATTCCCGACGTTGCCGTCTTCCAGGCTCTGGTTTCTCCCCCAGAGAAGCATCGAAGCCCAATTGCCGTTGTGTATCGGCCGGTTGTAGATCAGGGACGCGGTCATGCGGCGAACATTTTCTCGCGGCATGAGCGCCTCGGGGCTGGCGAGCTGTCCGATCGAATATTGAAAGCTCCAATTCCGCCCTGGATTTAGGCTGGCGCGCGCAGACCAGGAGTCAATTCTGCCCGAATCAATGTTCCAGCGGTATTCGTCCGGTTCGCGTCCGTGGAATCCGGATGCCTCCAGCCGGAAGAATTTGTGTGTCATGCCGAAAGTAACGACCTCATCGGCAATGTGGGTTGAGTCCTCAAGGTGGTGGCCGAGCGGAGCCAGGGGATTTTCCGCCGCCGAGGCCCGATGGGGATAGGCCGGAGGCCCCAGGGCAGGATCGCCAACCGGCGCGGCGTAAACAGAGACCGCGGTTTTCTCGCTCAATCGATAATCGTAGATCGCCGCAACTTCCATAAAGAAGTCATGGGGATGCTGGCCGCCGACGATCGGCCGTCCGTAGGCCGTCTCGCCCTGCTGAAACAGCTCCGGATACCGTTCACCCGTTACCGTTGCCGGTTCGAGGCTAAGCATGGTCCGCAGCGTCAGCGTGCCGCGCGCAAGCCTGCGCTGCGCCATCGCCATGAACCAGTTTGTCGAGAACACCTTATCGGCGCCGCGCGGCCCGGTTTGTTGCATCGCATTCACAAATACTTCACCGTGAAACATCAAGGTCCACGCGCCGCGACCCCACATCATCATTTCCGATGGTGTCGAGTCTGGTTCTACGTCGGTTCCGGATATTGCGTGTTGCTCAACCGTTCCAACCAGGGAGCCCGATGACGCGGACATTCGATGCTTTGGCATGCCCTCCATGCCGGGCATATTCGACGGATCGCCACCTGAAACCTGCGCGTAGGAAACGGCAACCATCAATAACAGCGGACACAACGCGCGAGCACGCATAAATCACTCCTGTAAGCGGAGGGGGAATGGAATGAGCCGCCTACGCGAGCTCAGAAACACCCAGGGCGGAGGAGATCTAAATGCGGATTGGCAGATGGCGCGGAGGAGTATCGGCTGGCGCGGGATCGCGGATTGAGTCTCGGGAGAGATGGAATGAAACCGCATCCTGGTCTCGGTCGAGGAGCGGCGAACGGGTAAAGCCGTGATCGGGTATCACGGCTTTCTCTACCACGGCCGCATCATGTCCGGACTGGCAGCAACTGTGGTCGTTGAACGGTGTGGAGGGCGGAGGCGATTGCCGGTGCAGCGGGCATCCGGCGGGTTGGACTCTTTCGGGAGAAAAAGATCCTGCCGTGAGCAAGCCGCCGGCGATCAACATCAGCGGAAGCAGGGCGGCGAATTTGGTTCGCGATGGCATCGGTAGCGAAGGCAAGGGCGCGGAGGGTCGAGCCGCCCCTGATGTCAGAAGTTAAATCCTACCTGCGTGGTTATGGTTCGCGGCGATATATAATGCGTGCCGCTGAAGGTTGAAAGAAAGTTGTACAGCGCATAGTTGTTCGTAAGGTTGATCTGAGGCTTGCGCTCCATTTGTAGCGAACTCCGTGAAAAATGTTGTCGTGTCCGACTGACATTGAAGCTGCAAAGTACAGAAACGGTCACCGTCGAGAGCGCAGGGAATATTCTGGGCCGATTCGGCGTGAACCACGGCGACCAACCTGGTTAGAGTAACCAGCAGAAGGCAGAGCAGAACTCCGACGCGAAAGAGGCGTGCGGAATGCCAGGGCGTTTTATTTTCACCGCGACATGCGGTCGTTCCGCGCTGGTCGAAAAGCAACATCATGACCGACAAAAGCACCGATGTTAGTTCGATGCGAGATCAGAATACTGTTGTCGGGTAAATTTTCGCAAGTTTGACCCGGAGTTAGGACGTTAGGACGGCGGTCGTGTGGAATGCCTCTTTTGCGGCCTCGATTGTCCTCGATATGTCCTCCTGCGAGTGTCGAGCGCTGAGGAATGCCGCCTCGAACTGGGAAGGGGGAAGGTAGATGCCGGAATCGAGCATGGCGCGGAAGAAGCGGCCAAATGCGGCGGTGTCGGATTTCGATGCCGAGTCCCAGTTGGTTACCGGCCCGGGATTGAAAAACCAGGTGAACATCGAGCCCGCCCGGTTTGCGGTAACCTGCAGGTTCGACTCTTTTGCCGCCGCTGCCACGCCCTCGACTAACTTCGCCGTCCGAGCGTCCAGCCGGGGATAAATCTCATTCTTCTTCTCGCGCAGAATCTTCAACTGCGCGATACCTGCGGCCATCGCCAGCGGATTTCCTGAAAGCGTCCCCGCCTGATACATCGGCCCGAGAGGGGCGACCATGTCCATGATTTCCCTCCGCCCGCCGTAGGCTCCGACCGGCAGGCCTCCGCCGATGATCTTGCCGAAAGTCGTCAGGTCCGGTCTGATCCCGTACAGCTCCTGGGCGCCGCCATAGGCGAGCCGGAAGCCGGTCATGACTTCGTCAAAGATGAGCACCGCATTCTCCCGCCCGGTGATAGTGCGCAGGTTTGCCAGATACTCGCCAGCTCCCCGAACAACGCCCATGTTGCCGACGACCGGCTCCACAATCACGCCGGCGATCTGGCGGGGATACTTGTTGAACGCCTGTTCTACCGCCGGGAGGTCATCGAAGGGCAGCGCAATGGTGAATTGCGTAATTTCCTCGAGCACTCCCGCCGAGCCTGGAATTCCCAGGGTCGCGACCCCCGACCCCGCTTTGACCAGAAGCGAATCCGCGTGGCCGTGATAGCAGCCTTCGAACTTGATTACGTATTTGCGTTGGGTGAAGGCGCGGGCCAGCCGGACGGCCGACATGGTCGCTTCCGTACCCGAGCTCACGAAGCGGACTTTCTCCACGCTCGGAAAGGCTTCGACCACCAGCTCCGCCAGCTCCGCTTCCGAGGGAGTAGAGGCGCCAAAGCTCGTGCCTTTTCCCGCAGCCGAGATCAGTGCTTCGATGACCGCGGGCTCGGCGTGCCCGAGGATGAGCGGTCCCCACGATCCGACATAATCGATGTACTCGTTTCCGTCCGCATCCCAGATGTGGGAGCCCTGTCCGCGCACGATGAACGGCGCTTCGCAGTCGACCGCTTTGAAGGCGCGAACCGGAGAATTCACGCCGCCCGGGATCAACAGCTCGGCGCGCTGTCTGAGCCTGCGGCACTCGTCGAGTTTGCGGGTCATTTCCCTCCTCGGGAATCGATGTGGGATCGTCTCTGTCCTGGTCCGCGATAATCTGCTGGACATCAAACCAATAAATATAGCAGTGGTGAGCGAGACGTCTCGCCGAGGACCGAGGACCTACGAGGGGAAAGAAGGGGTCCTCGCAGTGAAACCCCGAAGTCCGGACGTCGGTTTCGGGCGTTCAGTGCGGCTGCGAAGCCAGGTTTTAAAAACGCGGTCTTCTCTCGCCCGAGTCCTCGATCGGCGGATGGCCGGGACCGTCGTAAATACGCGCGATGGGGCTGCTTGGCGTGCAGTCAAATACCATAAACCTGACTTCGGTTGCAGTTTATTTACGAACATTTCATGCCCGCTACATCATCCTGCAACCAGGCATCGTCTATTCTCACTCATGTAAGACCCCTCCTAACCGGGAGGGGCAGGGATGATCTGGGAAGGAGCCCCGGTCATCCTACGCTTTTTTGGGAGTAAATACCGCTATCACCCCGCCGTCAACCTATCCGCGCAACCGATGCGGGCGAATTCAACCTACAAGCCACATCGTAGACCCGCGAGCTGGGGGGGATGCTTTGTTTTGCCGGCCCCTTTTCATTTCATCGGATGGCTATGTTATTCCCGCTCGCCGGCGCGAACGGCTACCAGCTTCTGTAGTTGACCGGGAGTAAGTCTCCGACCTCTATACCGACCGCGCGGACGAACTCGGCAACGCCGGCTCGGAATTGGCCGCCTCCGGACGAAGGACGATCGGGGCACGATGCGCCCGTAACCGCGGGCCGGTATTTTCCCTGACCACGTTTTTCGAGGACTCATCGCCGCTACGCGCTGCGGAATCGTCAAGCGAATCCGGGTTCATTTCAACCGGCTTCATTTCAAATAGGCGCGCGCCAGGCTGATCAGGTCCTCCGTCCATTCCCCGGGCGATTCCCTTGCTCGCTCGGGATGGGCAATGTGCAAACGGACGTGGTATTTCGAGGATCTCGGCCATCAGGCTGTTCACCCCGCCGCCGGATGCCAGCCCAGCAGCATCAGAATGCCGGCGCATTCGTCCCCCTCCATCATGCACCGCTCCGCGGCGTCGATTTTTCCGCCGAGACGCTTCACGTGTGGGCGGGGCCTCGGCGTGGGGAGGTTCTCGCGATTTTTCTGCCGTTTGGCATTGACATATACCATAGGGGGGTACTATACAAAAGATGCCCGCCGAAACGGCAGAAAGGAGGAAGCCCACATGTCCTCGATCAGATGGAACATGCTCGATCGAGCGATGGCGACGGCCGAGCTCAAGCCTGCAATCGACTGGGCAACCCGCAGTCCCTGGTTGCCGCGGAATGTCGACGAGAAAGCATTGCGCATGAACTGGGCCGTGGTCACCGAAACCGATGGCGCGCGGCAGATCCGCATGAACTGGGATCTTACCGCCAAAGACGACTGAAAGCGACTCCGGCCCGCGCGGCATTAGCGCCAGGGTGCGAGCTGCGTCCCAAGCTCGATGCCGCCGGCACGCCGGAACAAGCCTTGGTGCGGTAAAGATCCTCTAAATCGCCGCCCCATTGAACCTAAATCAAAGCCATCGAGAATCCGGGAAGTATCTGGCACTTCCAAGCCAACTCGTAACCTTTAAAGCAATCAGCAAAGACCGCCAGGAATATCTTGTTGCCGGCTGACTGGGATTTCTGCTGGGAAACGGCAGGCTCAACTA
>Ga0123355_10009214_pt1 | contig 14983 bp, 9 predicted proteins | sample TergutEmb28metaG_3_FD_89872 | JGI IMG/M metagenome (GOLD analysis project Ga0123355, IMG submission 89872) | Embiratermes neotenicus P1 segment gut microbial communities from Petit-Saut dam, French Guiana - Emb289 P1 | ecosystem: Host-associated > Arthropoda: Insects > Digestive system > Gut ...
CACGCACTTGGTTTGACATCCACGCAGTTCAGAAATGTCAGCTACACTGCTTTCAGTTCGGGTCGGCTCGGCTTGCAATGTGAATAGTCACTCGCTCGGCCCGGTTCAGCTCGGTCCGGTCAGTTTCGGTTCGGCTCGGCTCGGCCTGCAGTGTGAATGAGCCCTAATTGTCTACAACGTCATCTAACACGCAACACAACTGAGACATAACGACACAAAGACAGGCAGTTGCCACTGTGTTCGAGATTGTGCCTGTGGGACAGGGTCATGGCTGCTCTCCGTCCAAAAAATTGTACTTCACGCAGAGTGCTTGTTGGTGAGTGTGTGAGTGACTAGCTGCTACTTCCGCCAGTTGGCAGCTGCCGTTGTGAAGCAGTCATGAGTCAAACAGGTAGTCAAGCTCCGGTCGGCATTGCAGCGTCGTATCTTGCCGACACTGAGGATTAAGTAATTTTCAAATTCGTGGGGATGAACGTACGTATTGTACAATTTTGATTTCAGTGGTACCTGTCTACGGGTCAAAATGCAGAAAAACGACCATTTGAAGATTTATCGGTGCAAATTACAGTGCATTTGGTGATCGGAGAGTAATGTGACGGAATAATAATGATAATAATAATATTCATTTACTGCAATTGGGTTGTCACCCGTTGGCAGTGGTTATTTTACATGTAAACAAAACATGAAATTGGTTACTAATAAATTTAAGTCGGGAGGGCTACATGAGAAGCATGTAGAGGCAACTTGGAATCTTGGGAACCATCTCAGCAATTGTTTTTAGGCACAGAGAAACCAAGAAAAACCTCTGTCGAAGTGGCCGGTCGCAGTAACTTCCGAATACTGACTTCTAGGCGGCAGTCAGGCATCTAAAGTAAAAACAGCAATTCCCACACCGTACAACAAATACATAAAAGATAAAAACACACAAAAGACAACTACAACAATATACACGGTCAACCAACAATAATTACACAAAAACCAACTTAAAATAGCAACAAAACACACGAGATAAATGTTAGCTGGTTCTATGGGAGAAGGATATCAATATACAATTTAATTGACGGTAACTAGCAGCCTGGAGCTGGACATTTACAGTTTAGCGCACCATTTATGTAAAATGTGAATATTTTATAAACGAAGAAGTGTAACATTAGGAAATACACGACATTTTGTGGAGGAATAAACGGAGATGGAGACAGAAATTCGAAAAAATAATTAAATATTTTTGTTGACTAAATATATAAAAAGCTTACTCTGGGGAGTAGCTGTACGTCTGTCCTATATATAGGATGCATGGTGCTTAAAGGTTAATGTGAGTGCGAGTGAGCCAAACAGCAGTACTGGCAGTGGGCACAGGAGCAGTGTCGGAGGTAAGATGGATCGCGTAACGAAAGGTCGAATTTTATTTCTTTCAAAACTTCGGCAACTATCCAGCCCATGACACAGTGTCACATCACAGAAGTTAGCCTTCAGCAACTCCGCTGTGATAACCCCAAATCTCACTCAGTTGAACTTATATTAAGGAAAGTTCTGTGAATTAAAGTAAAGAGTAAAGAAAATTTGTCCGGCTTCTTTCCGTGAGACTTGTCAGTGGATAAAATTTCCCCTGAATGGGTTACGGGCCCAGAGCAGGGTAAGTCCAGCGATAGGATTGCTACGTTTAGCCTCTGGACTGGCATAATTGGAATACATGAGAAGCTGGATACAACATATAAATAGAATGCCTCTAAATAGAATACCCAAGGTAATGAAACACTACTGTCCGACTGGCAGAAGGAATCGTGGTAGACCTTTGAAGAGACTTCTGGGTACGTGAGACCGGAACGGGTCAACAAGTGGCCTAACTGCATGACAGATATATGATGATGACGATGACGGAGTGAAAAAGACTCACCAAGGCGTCAATTACTTTCAAAATATCATAATTTATAATAATAATAATAATAATAATACGTATTTATTGCAATTGAGTTGTTACCCGGTGGCAGTGGTTACGTCACCCCGTGGCAGTGGTTATGTTACACAGTGGCAGTGGTTATGTTACCCGGTGTAGTGGTTATGTTACACGGTGGCAGTGGTTAGCGCGTACCATTCCATGGTACGCGCTAAATTTATCTCCCCCTCTCACCCCTAAAGGAAATGTGGTCTTCCATGCTCTGATTTTTAAGAGGTATGGTACCAAACTTTACACAAAACTAACAAAAATGTAGCAAACTAATGCTGAACATGACTGATGTCTCTATTTTAAGTATGGCCTGCATTTAAATCAGTTACACTATACGGTTTTGTGGGGAAATTTCCTATGCGGAAATTTACATAAATCGATCGCGAAATGCATAAGTTACACGTACAAATTGCCTTACGCCATTCAGTAACGCGCTGACTCTCGTCCAGCTCTCTTTCGCGACGTGCAGAATTTGCTAGACAACTGTCTATAAGCAATTCCAACACGGAAATTTACAGTAATATAAACAACCAACCAGATGCAACAATAATAGTCTATTAATTTCAATCAGCTTTGAGCTGATTGAAATTTTACAGCTTGTGGTACAATGCAACGGCGGCATCGTCGGTGCATTGTGCCACAGTCCAGTGCATTGTGTCACAGTCCAGTGCATTGTGCCACAGTCCAGTGCATTGTACCACAGTCCGGTGCATTGTGCCACAGTCCAGTGCATTGTGCCACAGTCCGGTGCATTGTGACACAGTCCAGTGCATTGTGCCACAGTCCGGTGCTCCTGACAATGGGCGAAATTATCGCCCGAAACATGTTGAGTTGATTGAAAGTGTTAATAAACTATTATTGTTGCATCCGGTTGGCTGTTTGTATTATTGTATCAGCTATGCACGGTCACACAAATATCAAACAGAAATTTACGAAAATTTTGAAAAACAGGTTTTCGCCGACATTACGTCACATACAGTCGGACAGACGGATGGAAGGACTTCGACTCCACATTGAAAATTCTTTGGTTACCTCGTTAAGCACTCCTAATCGTGCACATGATGCAGTCTATCACAGGGGGACCAATAGGAGCCGGGATAGCTCAGCCGGTATAGCAACTGGCTACGGCCTGGACGGTCCTGGGATCGAATCCCGGGAGGAAGAGATTTTCCGCACCTGTACAACCCGGCCCTGGGGCTCACAAAGGGTACCGGGTCTTTCCCGGGGATAAAGTGGCCGGGGCGTGGCGCCGAGGCTAATGAAATGTTAAAGCTATACCTTTTCGAGGGGGTACTGATAAGTCCTTAGCCCGAATTATTTCCCGATGTCGTAGGACGGAATCGATAGTGTCGTTGGAAAGAGGGGTCTGTTCATGTGCCGAATTGCAAGTCTTTTCTTGTTAAACAGGCTGAAAGGAAGCATGTCTGGCGACGCGCGCGATTTCAACAACATGGAGACGTGAGCTGTCATCAAGTTTTTACCTGCAAGACAAGACGCCGAAGGAAATTCATGCCATTCTGAGAGAAACGTTAGGGGAACATGCACCATCGTAGACCACTGTCAAAAACCGGGTGGCCCAGCATAAACGTGATGATTTTTCCACTTGTGATGCGCCTCGTCGTAAACGACCCAAAACAGTGACCACCCGGAGATTATTGATCAAATTCACGAGATAACCTTGGAAGACCGCCATATTTATGCTAAATCAATAGCTGAGCAACTGGGTATCTCACGTGAGCGGGTTGGGTCCATCATTCATGAAGTTTTGGACATGCGGAAGCTCTCCGCGAGGTTGATCCCGAAATGCCTAAACGCAGATCAAAAACGTCAACGGTGCCAGTCGTCTGAGCAATATTTGGAGTTTTTTCGGCGGGATCCAAACTACTTCCTGTCGCGATTGGTGACCATGGACGAAACCTGGTTATATCATTACGACCCGGAGACAAAGCAACAATCAATGGAGTGGCGGCATAGCGGCTCACACCGCCACAAAAAATCCGAGTGTAAAACTCCGCTGGGAAATTTCTCGCCTCGATATTTTAGGATCAAGACGGCGTCATCCTCTTTGATTATCTTCCAAAGGGACACGCTATCAACGCGCAGTATTACTTATCTCTGCTCGTACAAGTGGAGGACATTTTGAAGAATAAACGCCGCGGGAAGTTCACCAAGGCTGTCTTGTTCTTGCATGAAAATGCTCCGGCTCACCGGGCACTTGCAACCCAGAAGAAACTGACCTACCTCTGCTTCTAATTTATCGATCACCCACCCTATTCTCGGATCTGGTCCCATCGGATTACCACCTGTTCCCTGGACTGAAAAAACAATTGAAAGGTCGCCATTTTTCGTCCGACGCGGAGGTCATTGCTGTCGCGGAGGTCATTGCTGCCGCGGAGACCTGGTTGGACGGACCATATTTCTGAATTTTTGTTAGTGGCTTGCAAAGTTACAGCAACGGGCTAAGAAGTGTATTGATCTTCGTGGGGAGTATGTTGAATAAATCCCGAGTTCGGCCGCTGTAGTTTGTTTCCTTCCTGGTCGGAATAAGGACGTATCAGAATCCCCTCGTATTCCCCTCTGGGTCTTCGTGGCCTGTTCTAGAGCGAACTTTACCTTTACCTTACCAGAGGGACAAATTTATTGGTATCGGGCATCAGAAAGACGGACGCCACACTTAAACCGCCACGAACACCTGAAAGCTCCCATTTCATTCACCACACCAGGTTAGTTAAGGACTGTCTGATAGGCATGCCAAGAAGACGTATCCACGATGGAGGAACAGCTGTTATTGCAGCAGTGACTGACACAAGGCAGTAGTCACCTTCAGACCCTCCACACTGTAATCACGGACGAAGACCTCCAGTGCCTACTGGGTGAGATTTCGCCAGTCTGGTATTTAGTGGCGACGACAAATCTCCCTTTGCTGCTGTACGTCCAGCCTGCCATCTATGTCCGAGACTGTCACATTACTCCGCGAACTGCTGAGCTAATCCGGCTTGAGTTTATGTACGTACAGTAAAACATGGAAAATTAATGTGCGTTATCAGCAATCGTCAAGTTAAGTCACAACACTCATTGCTGTAGCTTTGATGCTGCTTAGATTTGGACACAGAGAGAGCCTTTCTGATGTTTATTGCTTGATATCCTGAGTTAACGACAGCCTGCAGTCCTACATATGTTTTGCTAAGTAACTCCAGACAAACGTAAGGATGTATCTTCAAAATGAGCCAATAGCAATGTTGCCAACAAAACATAACATGGACAGCCATGTGGGATTTGTGCCGGACAAAGTGGCGCTGGGAGAGGTTCTTGTCCGAGTGATTCTCCTGTCCTCTTTCGGTGTCATTCGATCAATGCGTCATAATAATTCAGTCATCACAGAAGATAAGAAGTTTTAAAACTGGCCACGACGTTAAGTAACTCACTTAACGCAATGGGTCATTGCACCAGAACAACGCTTCAATTAAGCTAATACAGACGCTGCCGTCGGAGAACCGCAGCAGAAGTTCTTGTAACTTCAAACACACACTCAAAAACACAACGGCACATAATTCTCACAGTCACACAACGTTATTCTTGTATTCGTTTTCTCACTTTCGCAATGAGTCCCTCGTTACGAACAGAAAATGGACGCCCAGGACTGACTTCATCTTCAATCGTTTCCACACCACATTTGAATCGTGCATACCACCTGAATATCTGTGCACGAGATAAACAATTATTCCCGTACACTTGTATCATCAATTACACAGGCTCTGCTGCAGTTTTCCCGAGTTTAAAATAGAATTTAATATTCGCTCTCTGCTCCATGCCGCTACTGTGAACACGTCCTCTCACTAACTGCAAAACATGGCGCTGTTTTTCCCGTCATGCTCAGAGCGGGGCGTTGCGGTTTACCCAGATTACAGATGAAGGTTGGTCACATGGATGGCATGCATTGCTTCATAGATAGCACTTTTATCTTGGTTAAAATAAAATGAGTCTCATTATATAATTGTCGGACTGTGTATGTAGATGTGACGGTAAATACAAAATATCTTAGTTACAAACTGATAACCACATAAATCGGAAGGACCGCGCTGAACAAATGGAGTGCAGAGAGTTAGGTCGTGAGGTCAACGGTCCGTTTAAGTGACACTGACACACTCCAATCAATTTATTACGCATAATTTCATTATGTTATAAAATATGGAATATTTGGGAGGGGGGGTTACTGTCCCAACAGTGGGAAGATTTTCACTTAGAAAAGAAAATTGTTTATAATTATGGCCAGTGCAATAAAAGGAACCACATGTATAAGTGTAATGAAACAATTAGTGAAACGAACCGATCGATGGCAACAGAAACTCTCATTTACGAAATCCATTATAAATATTCTAGAGAATGTTTCGAACAGATATATGTAAATACAACACGGACACAAGAAATTAACACCATATTCATAAACCAAAAGACATTTTGGCTTCTTTTTTAAAAATAAGTACACATTTTGTGCCAGCAGACAAATTATTAACAATTGACGGCCCAGTTTGAAAATTCCCAAAAATAAAAAGGCACAATACAAAGCACCTGTAATAAAACACTTAAATAAACACACTCTTTAGCCTGTAGATCAATTTTTAAAGTGTACAGTGCTGTAAAGTAATGTTCTGTGAAATGTTGGTAGTACTGTACAGTACTGTAGAGTAATGAAATGTGAAATGATTGTAGTACTGTAGAGTGATGTACAGTAATGTTTTGTGAAATGTTTGTAGTAGTGTACAGTGATGTAAGGTAATGTTCTGTGAAATGTTTGTAGTACTGTACAATGATGTATAGTAATGTCCTGTGAAATGTTTGTAGTGCTGTACAGTGCTGTACAGTAATGTTCTGTGAAGTGTTGGTAGTACTGTAAAGTAATGTTTGTGAGTTGTTTGTAGTATTGTAAAGTGATGTACGGTAATGCTGTGTGAAATGTTTGTAGTATTGTACGGTGATGTACAGTAATGTTCTGGGAAATGTTTATAGTACTGTACAGTATGTACAGTAATGTTCTGTGAAACGTTTCAAGTACTGTACAGTGATGTACAGTAATATTCTGTGAAATGTATGTAGTACTGTATGGTAATGTACAGCAAAGTTATGTGAAATGTTCGTAGTAATATAGAGTGATGAATAGTAATGTTCTATGAAATGTTAGTAGTACTGTACAGTGATATAGAGTAATGCTCTGTGAAATGTTTGTAGTATTGTACAGTGATGTAGAGTAATGTTCTGTGAAATGTATGTAGTACTGTACAGTGATGTACAATTAGGTTCTGTGAAATATTTGTAGTACTGTACAGTGATGTAATGTTCTGTGAAATGTTAGTAGTATTGTAAAGTGATGTAGAGTAATGTTCTGTGAAATGTATGAAGTATTGTACAGGTATGCACAGAAATGTTCTGTGAAATATTAGTAGTATTGTACAGTGATGTAGAGAAATGTACTGGGAAATATTTGTAGTAATGTACAGAGATGTAGAGTAATGTTCTTTGAAATATTCGTAGTACATACAGTAATGTACAGTAATGTTTTGTGTAATATTTGTAGCATTGTAGAGTGCTATACAGTAATGTTATGTGATATGTCTTTAGTATTGTACAGTGATGTAGAGTAATGTACTGTGAAATGTTATTATTATTGGACAGTGAAGTAGAGTAATGTTCTGTGAAATGTATGTAGTACTGTACAGAGCTGTAGAGTAATGAACTGTGAAATGATTGTAGTACTGTAGAGTGATGTAAAGTAACGTTTTGTGAAATGTTTGTAGTATTGTACAGTGATGTATGGTAATGTTCTGTGAAATGTTTGTAGTAATGTACAGTGATGTATAGTAATGTTCTGTGAAATATTTGTAGTACTGTACAGTGCTGTAGAGTAATGAAATTTGAAATGATTGTAGTATTGCAGTGTGATGTACAGTAATGTTTTATGTAATGTTCGTAGTACTGTAGATTGATGTATGGTAATGTTCTCTGAAATGTTTGTGGTAGTGTACAGTGATGTAAAGTAATGTTCTGTGAAATGTTTGTAGTACTGTACAGTGCTGTACAGTAATGTTCTGTGAAGAGTTGGTAGTTCGGTACACTAATGTTTGTGAATTGTGTGAAGTAGTGTACAGTGACTTAGAGTAATGTTCTGTGAAATGTTTGTAGTATTGTACAGTGATATAAAGTAATGTTCTGTGAAATTTTTATAGTACTGTAAAGTCGTGTACAGTAATGTTCTGTGAAATGTTTGAAGTACTGTAGAGTGATGTAAAGTAATATTTTGTAAATTGTATGTAGTACTGTACAGTGATATACAGTAAAATTCTGTGAAATGTTCGTAGTAATGTATAGTGATGAATAGTAAACTTCTATGAAATGTTAGTAGTACTGTACAGTGATGTACAGTAATGTTATGTGAAATGTTTTTGTTTTTGTACACTCATGTAGAGTAAATTTGTGTGAAAAGTTTCTAGTACTGTACAGTGAAGTAGAGTAATGTTCTGTGAAATATTTGAAGTATTGTAAAGTAATGGAAAGTAATGTTCTGTGAAATGTTAGTTGTATTGTAGAGTGATGAAGAGAAATATTCTGGGAAATATTTGTAGTACTGTACAGTGTTGAAGAGTAATATTCTTTGAAATGTTAGTTGTACTGTACAATGTTGTACAGTAATATTCTGTGAAATGTTAGTAGTACTGTAGAGTGAGGTAGAGAAATGTTCTGGGAAACATTTGTAATTATGTACAGTGATGTATAATAATGTTCTTTGAAATATTTTTAGTACATACCGTGATGTATAGTAATGTTTTGTTAAATATTTGTAGAATTGTAGGGTGCTGTGGAGTAATGTTATGTGAAATGTTTGTAGTACTGAAGAGTGATGTACAGTAACGTTCTGTGAAATGTTCGTAGTATTGTACAGTGCTGTACAGTAATGATCTGTGAAAAGTTTGTAGTATTGTACAGGGATGTAGAGTAATGTTCTGTGAAATGTTATTATTACTGGACAGTGATGTAGAGTAATGTTCTGTGAAATGTTTGTAGTACTGTACAGTGCTCTACAGTAATGTTGTCTGAAATGTTTAGGACTGTCCAGTGATGTAGAGTAATGTTTTGTGAAATGTTTGTAGTACTGTACAGTGCTGTACAGTAACTTCTGCGATATGTTTTAAGACTGTACAGTGATGAAGAGAAATGTTCTTTGAAATGTTTTTAGTACTGTACAGTGCTGTAATGTAATATTCTGTGAAATGTTTGTTGTACTGTACAGCAATGTAGAGTAATGTTCAGTGTAATGTTTCTACTACTGTACAGTGATGTACAGTAATGTTCTGTGAAATATTTGTTGTACTGTACAGTGATGTAATTTAATGTTCAGTGAAATGTTTGTAGTACTGTGCAGTGCTGTACAGTAATGTTCTTTGAAATGTTCGAAGTACTGTACAGTGATGTACAGTAATATTCTGTGAAATGTTAGAAGTACTGTGCAGTAATTTAGACTAAATTTCTGTGAAATGTATGTAGTATTCTACAGTGATGTAGAGTAAATTTCTGTGAAATGTTTGTTGTAATATGTGGTCATGTAGGGTAATATTCTGTGAAATGTTAGTAGTATTGTACAGTGATGTAGAGTAATATTATGTGAAATGTTATAGTACACTACAGTGATGTACAGTAATGTTCAGTGAAATATTTGTTGTAATGTACAGAGATGTAAATTAATGTTCAGTGAAATGTTTGTAGTACTGTACAGTGCTGTACAGTAATATTCTGTGTAATGTTTGAAGTACTGTACAGTGATGTACAGTAATATTCTGTGAAATGTTAGAAGTACTGTGCAGTGATGTAGAGTAAATTTCTGTGAAATGTATGTAGTACTATATAGTGATGTAGAGTAATTTTCTGTGAAATATTTGTTGTAATATAGGATGTTGTAGAGTAATGTTCTGTGAAATGTTAGTAGTATTGTACAGTGATGTAGAGTAATATTCTGTGAAATGTATACAGTACTGTACAGTGACGCACAGTAATGTTCTGTGAAATATTATTATTATTGTACAGTGATGTAGAGAAATTTTCTGGAAATTGTTTTGGTTCCCTGCAGTGATATAAACAAATGATCTGTGAAATATTTGTAGTACTGTACAGTGATGTAGATTAATGTTCTTTGAAATGTTAGTAGTAGTGTACAGTGTTGTGAAGTAATGTTATTTGAAATTTTAATAATATTTTACAGTGATGTGGAGAAATGTTCTGAGTTATATTTATAGTACTGTACAGTGATGTGGAGTAACGTTCTGTGAAATATTTGTAGTAGAGTACAGTGATGTACAGTAATGTTCTGTGAAATTTTTGTAATATTGTAGAGTGCTGTACAGTAATGTTTGTGAAATGTTTGTTTTACTGTAGAGTGATGTACAATAAATTTGTGTAAAATGTTTGTAGTATTGTACAGTGCTGTACAGTAATGATCTTTGAAATGTTTTTAGTATTGTACAGTTATGTAGAGTAATGTTCTTTGAATTATTTTTATTTTTGTAAAGTGATGTAGAGTAATGTTCTTTAAAATATTTTTATACTGTAGAGTGCTGTAGAGTAATGTTCTGTGAAATTTGTGTAGTACTGTACAGTGATGTATTTTAATATTCTGAGATATGTTTTTAGTACTGTACAGTCCTGTAGAGTAGTATTCTGTCAAATGTTTGTAGTAGTTTACAGTGATGTATTTTAATGTTCTGTGAATTGGTTTACTGGTGTACAGTGATGTAGAGTAATTTTCTGTGAAATGTTTGTAGTTCTGTACAGTGATGTACAGTAATGTTCCATGAAATGTTAGTAGTACTGTACATTGATGTAGAATAATATTCTGTGAAATGTTTGTAGTACTGTACAGTGATGTATTGTAATGTTCTGTGAAATGTTTTTAGTACTGTACAGTGTTGTACAGTAAAATTCTGTGACAAATTAGTAGTAATGTACAGTGATTTACAGGAATGTTCTGTGAAATGTTTGTAATAATTTACAGTGATTTAGAGTAATGTTCTGTGAAATATTTGTATTAAATTACAGTCGTGTAGAGTAATGTTCTGTGAAATGTTAATATTACTGTACACCGTGTACAGTAATGTTCTGTTAAATGTTAGTATTACTGTACAGTGATATAAAGTAATGTTCTTTGAATTGTATGTAGTGCGGTACATAGAAGTACAGTAATATTCTGTGAAATATTAGTAGTACTGTACAGTGATGTATATTAATATTCTGTGAAATATTATTATTTCTGTACTGTATTGTTATGTGAAATATTAATACTACTGTACGGTGACGTAGAGTGATGTTGTGTGAAATATTTGTAGTACTGTAAAGTGATATAGAGTAATGATTTGTGGAATGTTATTAGTACTGTGCAGTATTGATCCGTAATGTTCTCTGAACTGTTTAATACTGTACAGTGAGGTACGGTACTGTTCTGTGGAATATTTTTTTTAATGTACAGTGATGTACAATAATGTTCTGTGAATAGGTATTAGTATTGTACTGTGATGTAGAGTAATATTCTGTGAAATATTAGTAGTACTGTACGGTTATGTAGAGTAATATTCTGTAAATGTTAGTTGTACTGTATAGTGATTTAGCGTAATATTCTGTGAAATGTTTGTAGTCCTGTACAGTGATGTAGAGTAATGTTCTGTGAAATGTTTATAGTACTGTACAGGGATGTAGAATAATGTTCTGTGTAATGTTTGTAGTACTGTAAAGTGATGTACAATAATTTTCTGTGAAATATTAATAGTACTGTACAGTGATGTAGAGTAATATTCTGTGAAATGTTAGTAGTACTGTACAGTGATGTACAGTAATTTTCTCTGAAATAATTTTAGTACTGTACAGTGATGTACAGTAATGTTCTGTGAAATATTTGTAGTACTGTACAGTGATGTAGAGTATTGTTCTGTGAAATAGTTGTAGTACTGTACATTTTTAAAACAGTTGACATTTTATTACTGATGACTTGTTCCACCAGCATCAGGCCAACTTTCACCTCTGTGCCTCGCAGCATTTCTAGGCAGGGCGGCGACAGATTTGCTACGGCCCTCAGGACTCCTCAGTACGTTCGTTTCTTCATTGAATATAAGCTATGTTGTAGTTCACATCCAAATGGACTTCATGTGTACAGTTTCAATTATAGCTGGGACAAATCTGAGCAGAACTCTGTAAATAAGAATTTGTCTGCACGATTCATTGAACACCAATACTGTCAGGCAACAGGGGGTTAAAACTGCATAGTCCACCCTTTCGTAACGTATGAGCAGTTAGCTTCACGCTCCATCCGCTTTTCTCCAGGTTTAAAAGGCCAAGGTGCCCATGCAGTATGGGGTTTGGTAGTCCTAACAGGTGTTCTTGACTATTTTGGAGTATGGTGTCTGGAATCGAGCAACGATTCCTGGGTCGTCTATTGCGTACAGATATCAATAGCCAGTTCAGATGTACTGTTGCTGTTTATTATGTGCGACTGGGCTGCACTAGTCAGATTACAGGGTTATGATTCAATAAATTCGCTAACAGGCAGAAAATGTCGGCTAAAAACAGAAGATGTATTTACAATGCAGTTGTGTACATAAAATTGTAGTGTCAATAGCACACACTTTGTACACAACTTATTTAAATATTCTAGTTCCATAAATTGACATAAAAGCTTACAAAGCACGTTACAGCTGTGCAGCCGCTCTGTAATCCATCCTGCAGACGACCGTCACTCATCGCGTTCCATTTGTGTGGCCAATCAGCTGTCCTGTCCGCCATGTTCCTGTACAACAGTAACTTTCACTTTCCCCTAACAGACCAGCCTTGTGGTCTAGTGGTCAGAGTCTCTGACTATTAATCATGAGGTCCCGGGTTCGATTCCTGGTTCTACCGTGGAAATTTTCCCTGAAGGGGAGGATTCCCGCGTTGACCATAGTCTGGGCAGGTTAGTATAATTTAGGTTTAAGGGCCCTCCTGGCAATACATTCTCCTATATCACCACTCACATCATCGGGACAACGTAACCGCGCCTCATGGGCGGCCCAACCTCAGAAGTCGGTTACACTTCTGCCATGCCCAGGAGGCAAGATCACGAAGACCACAAGGACATGTGGCGGCATTGGACAAAAAAAAAACTTTCTCCTAACACTACAGAAGAAGCAAGCCCGCGTAACACGAGGTCACACCAAAGGTCACGTCCAACAGTTGGGTATTTCTGAAATCACCCGGTTGGTGCCACGTGACTTGAGCACATGGTGTCGTGCAACAGTTGTCACAGCGACTACATGCTGCGGTGTGACGTGGGGGGAGGAGTACAATGGAGACTTTTGTGTGCTGAATGTTTCGGCAGACCCTGCGTGCCGTCATCAGACGTCGCTGTTTCATAGACACTGGACCAATTGGGAGACGCTGCTTGTGTTAACATAACGATTCACTGATGATGGCATCTCAGGACTATCGAAACTTGTAGCAATGCAACTGTGTATCGAAGGTAATTACTGTTAAGTGCAGCAAAGTTGGTTACTTAGGCTGAACTTCGTTGCCGTGGTTACAACAGAGCTTGGTTTACGAGTGACGGCACGGCTACACTGCAGGTCCCACAGCAACACAATGCTAATGGTGTGAGTCAGTCAGGCCCATTTATGGCGGCGTCACGACAGTAACAGGCGGTTCGAGAGAAGGCACAATCACTGTAATGATATGGAAAAAAATATTGAACTGAGGCTCACCTGGTTCGGGGCGTCCAGCTTACCTTAGCCCACTCCGGTCAACTCACACTACATTCGGTAAACGGTAAAGGTAAATCAGTCCCATTACAGGCCTGGAATGGCCCAGAGGGTTCCAGGAAATTAAGGCTTCCAGATTTCGTGACAAAGGCACAGGATGGTGATAAGGTTGTCAGCCTTACGCACCGGCCGCTTTTACCCCAGGAAATACTCCTGGTACTCATTTCTGTTACAGGCTGAGTCGACCCCAGGGTCATAGTGCGATCGGAAGGATTTTATATCAATGAAAAATCCAATGACACCAGCTGGGATTGAACCAGCGACCTTCCGATATGTAGCACAGCACCTTAACCACTGTGCTACCATGGTCCCCTACACTAAATTCAGTACAAAGTTAAAAGGAAAGCCTTGTTTGTAGACAATGACCGTCCGTCCGTCTGTACGTAGATGGCCTGCTATCAGCGACTAAGTTGTCTTACAAGAATTCGCAGAACAAGCACGACTGTCTTGACGACACGCGCCGTGACGCAGTGACAGCAGTACTTTATTGAAAAGCGTCAATGACGCCGTGCCTACATTTGCTATATTGCACGTCCCATTCTGGTGACATTCAGTAGAAGGGGCCTGAAACGAATGGCATCACTACTGCCTGAGCCGCTTCATAGGAAGGACAGAACCGCTGGACTGACACACCCTGTGCACTGTACATGAAGATAGGCTGAGTGTCTAGACTAGCAAAGAAACTATCAGCTTCTCAACAAGGACTCAGGGTCAAGAAGATAAATAACAATATTCCACATCAGCAATATGGCGATAATTGAAATCATTCCGCTTGTGCCACACAATCATCAAACTTACCAACTGGCCACTAGGTACGATTTCCTTTACGCAGATCAAACCAAACAACAGTCACACTTTCAAACAGATGACGTATTGCTGTCTACACACGAGACGTTTTTATCCTCGACAAAAGCGGTAGGGATCCTTACATGCGAAGACCTATTGATATCTGTCACTGTACATATATAGGATATTTCACGTCTTTAGGGCATAACAGCAGGAGGTGATTTCCTAGGTCATTGTGATCAAAAACGTTCATATAAATATGTGTCCAATTTTGGACGGTTACGGAGTTATGACCGTTTTAAACTCGGAATAGAAGGTAACGATTACTGACAATAAACGGAACAAAATAATAAACCAGCATAATACATGATACATTTAAAGTATGAATGTAAAGTTAACTTCGTGAAATTACCTTTAATTTGAATTTATC
>Ga0123355_10009215_pt1 | contig 14982 bp, 12 predicted proteins | sample TergutEmb28metaG_3_FD_89872 | JGI IMG/M metagenome (GOLD analysis project Ga0123355, IMG submission 89872) | Embiratermes neotenicus P1 segment gut microbial communities from Petit-Saut dam, French Guiana - Emb289 P1 | ecosystem: Host-associated > Arthropoda: Insects > Digestive system > Gut ...
GTCAGCATTGCTGGCATTTTCTTTAAGTGCATGTGGGGGGCAAGAAGAAGTTGCTGAGCCAGTAACCTCCGAGGGAGTCGAAGACCAACAAGCTACAGAAATTGACAGCGGTTACTTTGATGTTAATACGGTTAATATTGTGCCCATAGAGCGAGCAGATATTGATCTTGCAGAGTACATGGACGAAAATAGGGAAACAATAAACCAATCAGAAGATTTGCTTGAAGATATAATGGCACATGGTGGTATCGGTCGAAATATTGTCGGGAGTACAATTATGCAACGAGTGGTACTTACGAAATCAAGTGATGAATGGTTGCTGGAAGAAGGATTAGTTCATTTGGAGGGATTCCGAGCAGATGAAGGCGTGTCATATGCGATGTTTACGGCAAACAGGGCAGAAGAAGGTCTAGCAACAATTGCAGATTTGTTCATTACCCCTGAAGAAAGAGAAGCATTTGATCAGACAGTCATTCAAGTTATTAGGGATGCAGAAGAGAATGGCACTGGCAATATATACAGACTTTTAGGTCAAGTTTTGGAAACTGAAGAGTCAAATAGCTTTATTAGCTTAACTGCTGCTATGCATACAGGATACTTAATGGCAAAAGATTATGATCTCCATTCAGGAATAATAGGATTAGTTGCTGACCATATGGAACATTTATCTAATCAAGCTCTTTCAAGATAATCAAAAGGCAATAATTGGGATAATTAAAAAATTGCTGCTTTCTACTTTTAATCTGTTCATAAAACTAGGAGCCTTGTGACCACTTTCTGACCACTTTGCCCAAAAAATGCCCAAATTGAAAAAGTCAGAAGCCTGAAACAAGCCTCTGACCTTCAGTTTTTTGGTCGCGGGGGAAGGATTTGAACCTCCGACCTTCGGGTTATGAGGCCGTTGCCAATTATGATGGATTACTTATTGTGTAGGTTAAGGATATAATTAAAGTTAGTGATAGTGACTTGATGAGTGAGGAGCAATTTGGCATGGAGACCGCTGGCTTACTTTTGGGAATAGTCGCATCTGTCTTTTCTATTTCTGCGACGATTTTTTCATTCTTGAATTATAGAAATCTAAAGAAAATCCAGAATGTTGGGTCAGGCAACAAAAGTCATGCTAGAGGTAATGACAACATTCAGGTAAGTGGAGTTGATAACAGGGTCATTAATGGGCAGTAAGCACACAATTTGGGGAGATGACAATCAGTAAATACATGGAGATGGCAACCAGGCTATCTCTATTGGCAATGTAGAGAATCTTTGGCTTTCTGAGAGTGGAAGTTCTCCTCTTTCGAAGTCAAAAATATTTGATCTCCTTCAAATAGTAATGGATTCTAATATTGCAACAGATGAGGAATATTCCTTGTCTCCACCTGCGCGGATTAAGGCAAAGCTGATATATAACAATGCACAGAAATTCTGGAGCAAATTCATAAATCATGCCGAAGACTATGCTCGTCTAGATAGCGCAATGAAGGAATTTCCAAGTAGTGAAGATATAGTGAAAAGATTACACAATCTTTTTCTAGATGTTGCGGAGTATACTCAAGAAGCAGATATTATTGTTGGCGATGGGGATAAGCAACTTGATTCAATCCAGCAACAGTTGAGGTCAGTTATCATGCAGGATCAAAGATTTTCTTCTGCATCTTTTTCTGATGAGGAGTTAGAGCAGTTTTGCATTGCTCTTATTAATCATGGTGTGTCAGTATGTGAGGTACTACTGGATCCTGAGAAGCATGCTACTTCTTGACCGGAATAATGAACCAACCAGCACGGTCTACTATTTAGCTGCTATCGCTCACGGTTGTCTCGTTGAGCATGATGGCATTGATGCTGCTTCACTGTATACCATGATTACGGGAACAGTTATTCACAAAGAAGTCAATTTTGATTTCTTCATTATGGCGTTAGATTTTCTATTTCTCTTGGGGAAGATTTATGTTGACGAGAAGGGAGAGCTTCATGTTTATTGAGTCATTGAGACTTTTCAGCAGCAAGACAGGAGTTCTTTATCGCGACATTGAATTTCATCAAGGAACGAATTTTGTTGTAGATTGCGAGGACTCTCATCGGCACAACAAGGTTGGGAAAACTACATTTTTGAAGCTGATTGATGTTGCAATGGGGGCAAAGCACAAAAGTCACATCTACACGGATGTAGAGACTAATAGCATTACCGAAGAGTTGAAGAGTTTTATAGAGGATAACAAAATCTCACTTGAGATGACTCTTGTAAAATCGCTAGGTGACAATTCTTCTCGAGATAAAGTTGTCCTAAGGGTTGATTTATTTCCGAATGGGCGTCACTTCATTAATGGAGATAAGGCTTCACAGAAAAGGTATCGTCAAGAGTTGAATGCTCTATTATTTCAGAATAAGCGAGATGTGCCTAAATTTAGACCACTCATTCACTCTTTCGTTCGCGTCTCTATGTCTGGTGATAACAATGCGTTCCTCCAAACATCATCGAATTGGATATCAAATGCTGGCTATCGTGCGATTTATAATTTCCTATTTAATATTTCTGATCCAGAGTTAGATGAAAAGCTAGGTGAACTGAGGGCTGAAAAAGCAGGCATTGAAAGGGCCGAAAGGCGATATAAAGCTTTGGTTCGGGCGAATGACCCTAGAGAGCAGAGACAAATACTCCATGCGCTTGAAGGTGACTTTAGAGAGATCAAGTCACAAGTTGATGACATAATTGATGCTGAAGACTTTTTACGCAATCGAGAGGCGATCTCTCATGTTCGCAACGAATATGTTCGCCTGTCTGATCAATTGGCAGATGTAGACTTTAAGAGAAAAAGGAACAGTAAAGCCTTAGAGGTTGCGAGAGAAGAACTGGAGCGGCAGGTTGATGAGAGTCTTTCAAGGAGGTTTTTTGCCGAAGTCAAATCACTCGTTCCTAGTATTGATAAAACTTTCAGTGAGATGATTGAGTTTAATAAAAAGTTGAGCCAGAATAAAATCAACCATTTTAAAGACGTCGAAGAGCTGCTGCGTAGCGACTATCAGCAAATTTCCCAGCAGCGCATCGAACTTGTTCGTGCGAACAGCCGATATGTATCACTGGTTACTGAAAATCAGATTGATGAATACGAGAGTCTCACGAATCGGCTCAACCAAATCCAGAGTGATATTGGACAACAGCAGGAAATCATTAGCACTTTAGAAAAATTTAAAGCAGAGAAACAAAGTACCGAAGAGCAGATACATTCATTTTCTGAAGCGAATGGACTTGGTGACTATTCTTCAGATATCTTCCAGAGTAGGATGGACTCATTTAATCAGTATTTCACTCCATTTGCTCAGAGGATCAATGGTGAACGTCCCGTACTTTTGTATTTTTCAGATGATACAAAGTTTCCGATAGGGATTAGTGAACTGTCTGGATCTAGCACTGGAACGCGAAAGTCACTGATTGCAGCATATGACTTAGCTTATCAAGAATTTGCACGTAGAGAAAATTTGACAATACCCAAGTTCATTGTTCATGATGTTGTCGAAAATGTTGAGGGAGATAATCTTTCTGAAATTGTCAAGCTGTCCAATGAGACCAATTCCCAGTATATAGTTGCAGTCTTAAAGGAGAAGCTAGACTCGTCAGGCATTTCCCCTGATGAGCAAGAAAGGTTAAAAATTATCCAACTTTCCACCGAAGATAGGCTTTTTGAAAGGTACAAGGATTTTGCAGATGGAAATACATAAATAATGGTGAGGTGGATAATATATCCAATGATGGCTATGATTTCAACTTGGTAGCTCTTAATGAGCGACCAAGCTGAAACAACTCAGACTCGGATTAAAATGGAGAGTGTCAGTCAGGGGGTGCTTCCGCTGCTTTTTCGAGGTACTCTAATAGCCATTGTTTACGGATGAGGTAGTGGCGACCGTTGCGGGCTGCGCGGATTTGACCATGTTGGATATATTCACGGACGGTTTTGACGTGGATCCCTAGGTAAGCTGCTGCTTCTATAGGTGTTAGCAGATCGGGCAATTCTTCGTACTTGGTACTCCTTGTCACTTGCATGTCGTTCCCCTTACATTGCATCATTTTCATATTTATAATACAATAAATGCGTTGAAACTGCAATAGGAGAATGACTTGAGGATAGTAGCTTGTGAATCATAGAACAACAGGATTGAAAAGTTGGATGATGCTGCCTGCAGACTTTGCGTCGGTGCAAAACTGGTCGCATTATGATCTTGAGCGTCGCACTGCTTTAGATAGTAGCGGAAATGAATTTGCTTACTATGTTGAGCTTGGAGAATCTGACCTTTTAAACAATGCTGATCTTAAGAATGAACTATTCAATAGTGACCTTCAAAAAGTGAATGTTGAAAGTAGAGACAGCGTTTTTCGATTTTCGCAACTGCACGGATTGTCTCCCTCTTCCATTTATGCGGGGAAGCAGCGGTTACTTTGGTTTAGGCATCGAAACCTGATTCCTTATAAGTCTGTGAAGAACAAGTACGATTTGGACTATGATGAGGAGATCGCTGCATCTATTAGAAGCTACTCAGTTGGGAGAACGAATCCAATGACAAGTGAGTACATGGAATCTGCTTTTGTTCCATTACTTCTGTCTGAACACGCACGAGAGATTGAAAGTAGTAATGAGAGTGTGCGAGGAGTTATTTCTGAACTAGAAGTCGCTCAAACAATTCGTTTGCTCCAAATTTCGACGCAGCTTTGTATGGTCTTTCAGGCAAATGTTAACGGTGACTTATTTGGCAATGAATATGGCACCGCAGATACGGTAGCTGCGTATCTAGAAAACAAGAAATTCCTTTCGCAAGGCGGGTTCGATTATTTTCTAATTGCACCAAATTTTTCACGACTCAATTCGTATGATATTAGAATGAAGTTCGATTTAGCATTTCAGCAAAAGATTGCTCAAGCGAGTGAATTTTATTCTGATACTAAAGTCCCTGCTGAACTTGAATTGGCTGAGGACTTACACCGCGCTGCAACGGATGCTTACACGTTTCTTTCAAGATCACTTCTGGCGTATAAGAGGGATCTTTCTGATGGAATGCTGACCAGTGAAGAAAAGAAATTTTTCGATTCACCCGATGCCCTTGAAAAGAGAAGTGAGCAGATTGCTGAATTTAGTGGCGTAATGGCAGGAGAGGACTCTTTGCCAGAGGCGATTGTTGTGCAATTTTTTGATTCTTTTAACAATCCTTTGCCATGGCGAGTTTGCGAGAACTGCAATAAGTACTTTAAACGCTACCGGGAAGAAAGTCCTGGCAAGAATATTCGAGAGACTCGCTTTTGTAGGCGAAGTTGCAATGTGTCATTCAATCAGAGAAATGGCTAGAGGACTCAATCTTGCATATGCAGATTGAAATAGCAAAGGTAAGTTCGATGAAGTTGAAGGGAGGTGAAATATGAAATCAGTTGGAAAAGGTACAGTTGAGCACCGTGGCGGCAATAGCTGGCGGTTGCGTGTGAGCGTTACATATAGCGCTGGGCAACAGGAGCGTCTATCCAAAAATCTTTCATGTCGCAATAAGACTGAAGCAAAGAAAGCGTTGGATAGGTGGCGCGCTGAATTGCTCACTAGCAGCACAGAGATTCGCCGTGATGGACTTACCTTAGGTGAGTACTTAGATGAATATCTACTCTACTGTCGTGATGAAAAGGCGTTATCACCCACAACAATTAGCGCATATCGAAGCATTATTAATAATTGTAAGCGGGACGCTTTAAGTGGTACAAAGCTGACTGAACTCAAACCTTACATGATTGAGGAATACAACTCTCGACTGCGGAAAGAGGGTGGAGGTAAAGGGCATCCGCTTTCTGGGTCTAGCGTTCGTAAATCTTTTGGCTTTTTAAACACAGCATTAAAGCGGGCTGCACTATTGGAGTACATCCAGTGCAATCCCTGTGACAGGGCTAAGAGTCCAGCGATGAGCAAATCGAAAGGTGCTGCTCTTTGTGAAGATGAAGTGCTGCGTATGTCGAATTTGCTTCGCGGACACCCTGACCGTCGCTTTGCATCTGCTGTGAGACTTGCACTTGCAACAGGCATAAGGCGTGGGGAAGTGTGTGGGCTTAGATGGCAAGATATTGATTTTTCCTCAAGCCAAATTAGCGTAGCTAACTCACTTGTTGAGGTGAATATGGCTGACAGCAAAAATGGCGAATCGCTGAAGCTGAAAGATGTCAAAACAGATGCATCTGAAAGAAGAGTTACTGTTGACAAGGAAACACTTGAATGGCTGAAAAGGCATAAAGAAAATCAGCAGTATCAGCTTGCTTATTATGACGGTAAGCAAAGTGATGAAACTCCTGTTATGGCTGGTAAATTTGGAGAGTGGTACAGGCCATGTGCTCTCACCAAAGACTTTGAAGCTTTCAAGCAGGATCATCGTTTCGATATTCGCTTTCATGACTTGCGCCATACTCATGCATCACTGCTGATTAAAAGCGGGGTATCAATAGTCACGGTGTCCAAAAGGCTTGGTCACGCAAAGGTGTCAATAACAATGGATGTTTATAGTCATTTATTGCCTGGTCAAGATGAAAGTGCTGCAGAAGTTTTCGGTAGCCTCTTAAACGAGCAAGTCACCCAATTCCACTGACACATTTGATGAACTTGCTCATGAAGCGTCATTGTTCTGTCCCAAGATTGTCCCAATAGCGAAAAAACGCTGTCCCAGAGACGGGAAAAAAGAAAGAAACCGCAGCGTACGTGGTGGGCGATATTGGATTTGAACCAATGACCTTTGCCTTGTAAGGGCACTGCGCTCCCGCTGCGCCAATCGCCCACGTAATCACTTTAGCTTGAAACCTCAAGCACCGAGCAGATATTGTATCATAGATTGCTATGAGGAAGCCGCTTGTAATTGTACTGGTTTATGTGGTGACTGCCCTGCTGCTTACGGGGCTGTTCTTTTTTGCGGTTAACCAAGGCAGTATCCAAGTTACCTTCATGGAATTGCTGCGCGGCTTGTTTGTTGAATACGACCCTAATGTTGCTGCGATTTATGACTTGCGTTTTCCGCGTATTTTAATTGCGATGCTGGGTGGGGCGGCATTGGCTGTGGCGGGTGCGCTGTTTCAGGCAGTTTTGCGCAATCCTGTTGCCGATCCTTCAATTATTGGCATTTCGAGCGGTGCTGCACTGACCTCTGCATTAGTGGTGGGTCTGTTTCCGATGCTGTTCTTTTCCTCTCCCGTCTTTGCGATTGGCGGTGGACTGATAACCTTTGCTATCGTGTATTCGCTTTCCTATCAGGGGGGGCTTGCCCCCACGCGTGTGATACTTGTCGGTATTGCGGTTAATGCTGTTTTGGTGGGCCTGGGCGAGGGCATTGGTGTTTTGATGTCTGGTGGTGCGGCTGTAGGTGGTGGTATGAGCTTTACGGGCAGTCTTGCCATGATGACCTGGAACGATGTGAGCCTGCTAGCATACTACGTAACACCGGCGTTGTTGGTGGCTGCGCTGCTGTCGGGGCGTTGCAATTTGCTCGGACTTGAGGACGATACGGTACGTTCGCTGGGTGTGAACGTGACTGCCCTGCGTGTGATGGTTTCATTCGTGGCGGTCACCCTCGTGTCTTTAGCAAGTGCCGTGATGGGTGTTATTGCGTTCTTGGGACTGATTGTTCCCCATGTTGCGCGCTTGTTAGTGGGAAGCGATAACCGTGTGTTGCTGCCCTACTGTGCTTTGGGCGGTGCGTTTCTAATGCTGCTTGCTGATACTGCGGGACGCCTGATTGCTCATCCCTTTGAGATTAACGCGGGGATTTTAATGGCCATTATAGGTGGTCCGATGTTCATCATGCTTCTCAGAGGCAAAGGTACGGGGAAGAACACCTTCCATGGATAGGAACAACAGGAATAGCCAGAACGTTTTTGAGGTGCGGAGCCTGTCCTTTTCTTATGCGGGTACGCCAGTTTTTGACGATATATCTTTCGACATTGCGCGTGGCAAGATTACGGCGCTTATGGGGGCAAATGGCTCGGGCAAGTCGACGCTTTTCAAGCTGCTGACAAAAAACCTACGTCCGCAGGCAGGTTCGCAGATACAGCTGGATGGACGTGATTTGTCGTCGTACCGCTTGAGTGAGCTTGCACGCAAAGTTGCTGTGGTCTGGCAGAATAATCGTGCGCCTTACGACATCACGGTGCGTGAGCTGGTTGCTTACGGACGTGTTCCTCACAAGAAAGCATTTCAGTCTCTAACGCACGGGGATGAGGCGGCGATTGCCGAAGCTCTGCATTTCTGTGACCTTGATGATATGGCAGAAAGGCGCATGCAGGAATTATCAGGCGGCCAGCAACAGCGGGTCTGGATTGCTATGGGCCTGGCTCAGCAAACGCCTCTCATGTTCCTCGATGAGCCCACGACTTTCTTAGACGTTCACTACCAGGTCATGGTGCTGCGCCTGATACGCAAGCTGAACCGTGAGCTAGGTTTGACCGTTGTTATCATCCTGCACGATATTAATCAGTCATTTGAGCTGTGTGACGAATTGATTGCACTCCGCTCTGACGGATCCCTGATTCAGGGTGATCCTCAAGCACTGGTAGACGAGGATTTCCTGCGCGAAATCTACCAGACTGACCTGCGTGTTGGGCATGTAGGTGAGCAAGTTGTGGTCCGTGCTCCTCTTTAGGGGTTCTGACAGCAGGAATCCCGACAGCAGAAGCTCTGACAGTTGTACTTGTAACAAATGTAACATCCTTTCGTGACCTTACAAGTCCCGCGCCTTGTATAATTCACTACGTATGACTTATACGGCAAGACGAAGGATGTTTACCTATGAAAAAGTCTCTGGCTAAGTTTCTCGCAGTTGTAATGTTGCTGACGCCGGTTCTGTCAATTGTCCCGCCTGTTGCGGGCGCTGCAGGAGGGATTGCCCCTCAAAGTGGAGCGGTCGCCTCAGTAGAGGCAAGCGAGACAGCTCCTCCTGTTGTTGAGCCAGAACCAGAACCCGAGCCAATCCCTGAACCAGAACCAGAGATAAAACCAGAAGCTCCTAATGAGGAGCCTGACCAGAACACGCCAGTTCCCACTGAGCTAGAAGCTGCGGATGTGGAGGAACTTGAACTGGAGGAAATTGAAGCTCTGGGGACCACGCTGGCTCCTGGACGCTACTTGTTAGACGTATCTTTCTATAATGCTAATCTTACGGGCATTTCAATGGCTGGCAACAGCTTTGACGCCAAAGCAGTAGTAGAGGTTACCAGTAGTGGATACTTTGTGAGTGTTTTCCAGACGGGCTTTGCGGCGACACTTTCAGGCCTGCGCTACGATGCCTCGCAAAGTGACGACAACCCAACAGCCATAGCGGGGCTGACGAATGTTATTCGTGCAGGATTTAATGGAGCAAACACGGCACAGATTATCACTGCAGGCATGCAGGACTTAGACCGTTCACTCATGCTACAAATGACTATGACTCCCGGACCTCCTGCGCCTCAAAATATACGCATAGTCCTTGACGCAAATAGTGCAACGTCCCTTTCCGCATCAGGACACCTTGGGTTTTTCGATGGTAGCAGTGGCGGAGGAAATCTGGGACTTCTTCCGGGCAAGTGGCTTGTAGACGTTGCCTTTCGAAATGCCAATGACCTTACTCAAGCATCACAGGCTGGCAACAGCTTTGATGCTAAAGCTGTTGTAGAAGTTGCTGGTAGTGGTGACTACACGGTAAACGTTTTCCAGACGGGCTTTGCTTCGACGCTTTCTGGCCTGCGTTATGATACCTCGCAAAGTGATGACAATCCAACGGCTATGGCAAACCTTGTTAATGTCCTTCGTGCAGAGCTTAATGATGATGCGGACGCAAAGATTATTACGGTAAACATGCAAGACATTGAACGTTCACTCATGCTGCAGATGGCCATGACCCCCGGGCCTCCTATGCCGCAAAATGTGCGCATTGTGCTTGATTCAGATAGTGCAACACCTCTTCCTGCTGCGGGACACCTCGGGTTTTTTGACAGCAGTGTTGGCGGTGGGGATGAGCCGGAACTTCAGGTAGGCAATGTTTATCTGGTAGATGTGTCTTTCCGTCAAAGTGCCGACCTTTCGACTGCGTCGTCGGCTGGCAACAATTTCTCTGCGCAAGCTGTAGTAGAAGTTACCAGTGCGGGGAACTTTGTAAGCATATTCCAAACAGGTCAGTTGCCTGTGATTTCAAACTTAAGGTATGACGCAACACAGGATGATGACAATGTTGCAGCACGTGCAAATCTTGTTCCTGCTGTTCGCGTAGCCGTCAATGATGCAGGAACAACTCGCATTGTTACTACACAGATGGACGACCTCGATCGCTCACTTATGGTAGGACTCACCATAGATCCACCCGGCCCTATGCCGCCTATGAACCAAGACATGCGCATAGTGCTTGATATTGAGGGTGCAACGCTTCTTCCTGATTCAGGCCATCTCGGCTTCTTTGATGGGAGCGGTGGTCCAGGACTTCAATTGGGAAGCGTTTACCTGCTAGATGTTGCGTTTTACAATGCTAACCTTACGGGCATCTCAATGGCTGGCAACAGCTTTGATGTTCAGGCAGCAGTAGAAGTTACGAGTGGTGGCTATATTGTCAGCGTGTTCCAGACGGGCTTTGCGGCGACGCTTTCGGGCTTGCGCTATGATGCCGTACAAAGCGATGATAATCCAACAGCTATCGCAAATCTCACTAACGTTATTCGTGCAGAGCTCAATGATGACGCGGACGCAAAAATCATCACGTCTCGTATGCAGGATTTGGATCGTTCGCTCATGCTGCAGATGGCCATGACTCCGGGGCCTCCCATGCCGCAGAATATACGCATAGTTCTTGACGAAGTAAGCGCTGTACCGCTTCCTGATTCAGGTCACCTAGGGTTTTTTGTGCGGGGTACAGCAGCTGAAGTTGACAGAAGCAGTTTGCGCAGCCTGATTACACAAGCAACGGGACTGGCAGCACAGGACTATACACAGTCAACCTTCCAGAATTTGCAGGCAGCGTTGACAGCTGCGCGCGTCGTGTATGACGACACAACTGCTACTCAAACAGCAGTTGATGGTGCCGTTACTGCCTTGCAGGCTGCTATCGATGCTCTGGTTGACATCTCTGAACTAAGAGCCTTGATTGCCCTTGTAGAGCAGTTAACGCCACAGGACTATACACAGGCATCATTTCAGGCTCTTGTTGCGGCCTTGAATAGTGCGCGCACCGTACGCAATAATCCAACTGCTACTCAAACAGCAGTTGATGCTGCTTACAATGCGCTCCGTCAAGCTTTTAATTCTTTAGAGCTGCGCTCAGAGGAAGTTGTCTCAGCGTATCTCGTGCGTATCTCTGCACGAAATGCTGACAATCTGAATATGCCGTCAACTGCTGACCCTTACTATCACAACTATGCAGTAGTTGAGACTACAGATGAGGGCAGACGGTTTGTAACCTTCTTCCAGACTCAGTTTCTGGGGCAGATAAGAAATTACACCTTTGATAGCTCACAGAGCGATAACAACAATACCGCAAGAGCAAATCTACGCTCGGTACTTTTGCATGAGCCCAATCCGCAGCGTACAGCTGAACGGATTACCGTAAACTGGGGAGATTTGAGTCGCTCGCTTATGGTGGGCATGACCATGGGTGGCCCTGATATGCCACATATGACCGTGCAGGCTCGCATGGTGCTTGACATGAGCACTGCGCGCCCCATGACCAATACCACTTATATGGGCTTTACCTTCTGGCAAGTGATTGCTGATCCCGGTGGTACGGGACCAGGTGGTGGCGGCGGTGCTGGTGGCGGCACGGGCGGTGCTGGACCTGGCTCACCAGCGGTTCCCGGTGCTGTATCGCCTGACCAGATGACTGATGGACGCTACACAGTAAACGTGAGCTTCTGGAATGCGAATGGAAGCGGACTGTCTATGGCAGATGCATCGCTTAATCCCGTAGCGGTCATTGATAGAAGCGGCGGTCGCATGACCATGTCGATTTCAACCAGACCTATTCAGGTCGGAAGAACCGAAGGGTATCTACGCAGCTTAAGCGTGAATGGTGGCGGTGCCAGCGTGATTGCGCGAAACATATCAGGGGGACGTCCCAGTGCCTTTAGCTTCCCGCTGCCTAATACTAATTCGATCCAGCCAGTTAGTTTCCAATTGGGAGGACCACCTCCTGTTCCGCAGATTCCCCTTGGTGGTCAGTTGCGCATTAATTGGGGTACTTTGCAGCGCGCTGATGGTGCACGTCTCTCGGGCAACACAGCGATTGCTGTAGCAAGCTTGGATGACCTGGAAGACATTGAGCGCAGTGCAGAGACAACAGAAGCAGTTGCGCCAGAGCCAATCCTGGGCGTTAACGAAGCTTTTGCCGCAGACGGTGCAGGCGCTGAAACACGCGGTCTGTCTGCGATTGACGAGATGCTTCATGAGCTTGCTGCGCTGCCTTGGTGGGCGTGGGCTGGCATTACTTTAGGTATAATTGGTGCAGTTGCAGCTGGCTGGCTGCTTTACACTAAGAAAGTTGTACCGAGGAGGAGCTCAAGTGGAGTTGGTGAAGCATAACAGCGTTTTTACACGCTTTGGCATTTGTATAGCGGTAATGGGGGCCTTACTTGCCCCCTTTGCCGCGTTTAACCTCACAACGGGAATAGCAGGAGCAGCTGAACAACAAGAACTGCAGGCAGTTCCTTCCTACGCTAATCCTTTAACGGGCGAAGTTGAGGACGCGGGGCAAAACTTTGAACTCGGTCAGGAGATGAGCGAAAACCTCATCATGCAGACTCCTGCAACACTGCTTGTTGACAGCGAGGGCAGCATATTTATTACCTTCCGCGTAGGGCTGGTAGAAGAATCACAAGATCTAGTCATTCAGCTACTCAATGCAGATGGCCAGGCTGTTGAAACGCTTCCTTACAGCATTGTCGAAAATCACGAGCACGATAACACGCGCGACATCCGCATCATGGTGCCTGACAAAAATCCCATTCTGCGCGTCTCCTTGGTATCTATTCCTATGGGCCGTGAAGTCGTATGCTTTGTAAACTTTGCCCCCGAAGGAGAGATAGTCGCTGTTCCCATTCCTGCAGCAGAGAGTGAACTCGACGACGATGCGATTGCGATTTTTGAACATTCTGCTGATGATGAGATTGCTGGCATAGCTGAGGAAGACCGCGGACAAGTGCTGATGTTTTTGGCAATCGCTGCGGGAATCCTTGCAGTGATGGGTATTGCTGGCGCAGTAATGTTCCTGCGCAAGAAAAAGACTACAGATGCTGCAAATAACACCGAAGCCAATAACTCCAGCTAATTGGCTCTAAGCTGAAGCTAAAATAAGGACACCTCCATTATGTTCTTTCGTCGCTACAGAGGACTTATCACAGCACTCCTGGCAGCTGCGCTTGTCACTGGACTAGGTATCCTGGCTTCACATGCTCTTGTTGACCAGTATCCCCAAGGGCGCGGCGGCCCCCGAGTAATCACCGGACATGAGCGTACGGTTGCGACTTCTCGTGCGACAGCTGAGATTATGGACAGGCTCAACGTTGAGGTCATTGGTGTTCCCCAAAGCGAGCTTGAAATATCCGACCGCTTCCATGGTGCTGCCAACATTGGCGCATCAATGAACCCTGACATGGAAATCATCCGTTCCCTGCAGCCTGACTGGGTCTTTAGCCCGCGCACCCTTGAGGGCAGCCTCGGCCCCCGCTTTGAAGCTGCACGAATTGACGTAGCCTTCCTGAACCTGCGCAGCATCGACAACATGTACGCAGCAATAGCTGAGCTAGGTCCTCTCCTCATGCGAGAAGTAGAAGCCCAAGCACTAATAGATGACTACAAGACCTTCAAAGCACAAGCCCAAGAGGAGTTCGTCCACGACACTTCACACGGCCCACCAAGGGTCCTAATCCTGATGGGCTTGCCCGGGTCTTACATGGTAGCCACCCCGAATTCCTACATAGGTTCACTAGTCGCCATGACAGGCGCCATCAATGTATACGAAGACGAGCGCGCAGAATTCATCTCAATCAACACAGAAGACATGTTGCTAAAACAGCCCGACATCATTCTGCGAGCAGCACACGCCCTACCCCAAGACGTCGTAGAAATGTTCGACGAAGAGTTCAGAGAAAACGACATCTGGCGCCACTTCTACGCTGTACAAAACGGAAACGTATTCGACCTACCGCATTATCAATTCGGCATGAGCGCAACCTTCGAATACCCTCAAGCTCTAGAAACACTCCGCCAGATTTACACCCTGAGTGCGTCAGGCGGCCAATCTCCGTACTAGATTGAAAATCAGAAATGCTCACGTGGTTACCACGCTCTGCTTTCTAATTCCCAATCTAGCATGAATCTTGACCACCTGACGCGCTCAGAATACAGCAATCATTGTTGGCTGATAACAGCAATATACAAACACAAAGCTAAGGAAATAGTTTCAGATGTTATAATGATAGCTTGAAAAAGCTTGTGCTAACCTCGTGTCATCCCGCACTAGACCGTCACCCCGGGCTCTCACACAAGAGCATGAGATGCGCAGTAGCACTAATAAAGTGACAGAACTATTAACAACGACCAAAGGACCAACATGACCGCAAAACATAACACGAAAACTCACCGGGGGGGGGGGGGCTTTCAAAAAAAATCTAATAATGAAATTTTAAAAGTAGCGATCCTCCTTTTTCCCCTCCCAATTTTTTCAGCAGCAAATTCCTCCGCAATTCAGTCTATCTTTTCACAAGCACAAGAATCGCTTGTGAGTAATCACGAAGGACTTCCACTTGCAGAGCCTTTACCACTTGAAGCAGACATAGCTCCCTTAGGAACTGACGGTCAAAGAGTATCTGAACTTGCTCATGTGACACTTACTCACGCACTGGTAATTAGGGAAGATGGTACCTTGTGGGCCTGGGGGCTGAATGGAAATGGTCAGCTTGGTGTAGGCGATACTGCTAATCGCAGTGTTCCTGTGCAAGTAGGCACCGACACCGATTGGCAATCA
>Ga0123355_10009217_pt1 | contig 14979 bp, 11 predicted proteins | sample TergutEmb28metaG_3_FD_89872 | JGI IMG/M metagenome (GOLD analysis project Ga0123355, IMG submission 89872) | Embiratermes neotenicus P1 segment gut microbial communities from Petit-Saut dam, French Guiana - Emb289 P1 | ecosystem: Host-associated > Arthropoda: Insects > Digestive system > Gut ...
GGCGACGCACCAAGCCTAAAGCGCATATCACTTTTAAAATCTTGGAATAAAAACTGAAATACCAACCATGTGCCAAAAAATTGAAAACCAAGTATCATATTAATGCCATTTATACTTGCACCAATATTATAACCGCCCAATTGTAATGCCTCAATTGTTAAACCATCGGCAATAGTTCCCTGTAAAATAATAAAACCCAGCGGAATTCCCAGCACCAAAGCCATATCTAAAAGGTTTGACAACGCACGCTTAAAATAATGCTTAAAGATTAAAAGGTTCATTATTCGTCCCCTCCGTCTCTTAGCTTTTTACCAGTTAGGGTGAGAAATACAGCTTCTAAGTTTGCTTTTTCTTCTGTAATGGAACTAACACCACCATGACGCACAGTAATTTCCATTATACGATTTAAATTGCCACTTTCGGAAGTGGACACGATTGTGTAATTATTTCCATTTACCAGCACTTCTTTTACACCAGCAATTTCTTTTAAATCCGTCGTCAACGCCTCTGATGGATGTGGCACAGTTAAATTTACCCTATGCTCATGTTGAATTCGCCCTACAATTTCGCCCAAAGTTCCTTCTGCAATTACGCGTCCAGTATCCATAATTGCAATCTGTTCGCAAATAGATTCTACTTCTTCCATATAGTGAGAAGTGTAAATTATGGTAGTTCCAGTTTGTGCAAGTTGTTTAACAGATTCTAAAATATGATTACGCGATTGAGGGTCTATACCAACCGTGGGTTCATCCATTATTACAAGTTTTGGCTTGTGTACTAGGGCGCAAGCAATGTTAAGCCGTCTTTGCATACCACCAGAAAATGTACCAGGTTTATTTTTGGCGCGGTCTGTTAGCCCCACAAATTGAAGCATTTCCGCTACATTATTAGAAAGTTCAGAACCACGCAACCCATACAATCCCCCAAAGTATCGCAAATTCTCCGATGCAGATAATTCAGGAAAAACAGTTATATTTTGTGTGACAAGCCCCATTTTTTGGCGCGTCTTTAAGTTGTTGATGTTTTGTTTTTGCCCAAATACAGTAATATCACCAGAATCTGCATTCATTAAACCGCTTAAAATGTGGATTGCTGTTGTTTTGCCCGCTCCGTTTGGACCTAAAAGCCCAAATATTTTACCCTCTGGTATATTAAGATTTAAGTTATCAAGGGCGATATTATCGCCGTAACGTTTAACTACATTTTTCATACTGGATATCATTGTTGTTGCCTCCCGCTTGTTTTTGTTTTGATATGGGGGCGCTTCCTCTTTTCGCTGTGGGCTTAAACTTCGCTATCGCTCGTTTTCGCCTCACGCTCAAAGAACCTTACCTTCCCTTCCTCCGCCTCTGGCGGCGGTCAGGTTTGGTTCCCCCAAGCCCCCGCAAGGGGATAAATCCCCTTGACCCCTATCCTGAAAAACGCTTACGCGTTTTCCTCATTTATTATGGATTTAGTATAACAAGAGGATTCCAAACACAATAGGGACATATGTACTTATTTTTATCGAATTATATAACTCCTTAAACAAAAAATCGTGCATAGCACGATTTTTTAGGAAAGGGGTCAAGGGGACTTGTCCCCTTGTGGGAGTGTGAGGGTGAAACCCTCACGAACTAACTTAATTCTCAAGTATTCCAGTATAATATACATACAAATTATCCACATAACCCTCTGATACAAGACGTGATAACACACTGTTAAACTGTGCAAGTAGTTCCGTGTTATTTTGATTAAAAGCTATTCCGAATTGCTCTAGCCCAAAAAAGTTAGTATCAGAGAAAACTCTTAATCTATCAGGATGTTGCGCGGCAAATCCTCTTGCAACTGGAGCATCAATTACAAATGCGTCAATACTACCACCCATTAAATCCATAACACCCGCTACAGGTCTGCTAAACCGTAAGATATCTTGAAAAACTACAGTACCATCACTATGATTGTCTGTTAAAGAAAGATCTGCTGTAGTGCCAAGTTGTACGCCAACCCTCATGCCTTGTAAATCTGCAACCGAATTTATTGTAGTGTTATTGGCATTTACAATTACATACTGAACCGCATCAAAGTAAGGAACTGAAAAGTTTACAGAAGCTGCCCTGTCTGGGCGTATTGTCATTCCAGAGGCAACAAAGTCAAGCGAACCTGTTTGTAATGCAATTAAAAGCCCGTCAAACTCCATGTCTTGAACAACTACATCAAAGCCCAATTCGTCTGCTATTGTAGCAACTAATGATAAATCAATACCCGCATATTGCCCAATTACGCCCTGTCCAGCGTCTGCAACAAACTGAAATGGTGGGAAATCTGCACTTGTACCCATTATCAATACAGGTCTTTCATCGTCATCAGAAGAACATGCTACAAAAGCTAAAACCATAATGGCTATCACTGCAAATAATAATAGTTTTTTCATTTTAATTCCTCCAAATTTTATATATAATTTTAAAAATTTTTAACGTAATACTTTTTCTAAAAATATCTGTGTACGTTGATGAATGGGATTTGCAAAAAATTCCACTGGATTATTCTGCTCCACAATTAACCCTTCATCCATAAATAAAATCCGCGAACCCACTTCTTTGGCGAAACCCATTTCGTGGGTTACTAGAACCATTGTAATATTCTCTTTTGTTAAATCCTTCATTACTTCCAGCACTTCGCCCACCATTTCGGGGTCTAAGGCTGATGTTGGTTCATCAAACAGTATAACTTCTGGTTCCATTGCCAATGCACGTGCAATTGCTACACGTTGTTTTTGCCCACCAGATAATTTGTTGGGATATACTTGTTCTTTATCCTCTAAGCCAACTTTTTTAAGTAATTCGCGTGCCATATTGTTTACATTTGTATTTGTTATATGTGATTTAATCTTTTTTGGTCCAAGTGTAATATTTTCCAATACAGTTAGGTGAGGGAATAAATGAAATTGCTGAAATACCATCATCATTTTTTGCCTAACTTTTGTAATATCTGTTTTTTTATCCATGATATTTAAACCATTAAAGATAATTTCGCTTCCCTTTTGTGGGGTTTCTAACAAATTAAGAGAACGCAAAAATGTAGATTTTCCAGAGCCAGAAGGTCCAATTATTACAATTTTTTCGCCCTTTTTAATTTCTTCATCTATACCCTTTAAAACATGCAATTTGCCAAATTTAACATGTAAATTTTTTATGCTAATCACAGAATCTGCCGAATTTATTGAGTTCATTGAGTTTATTGGGTTCATTGAATCTGTAGGATTTTTTACTTTATCATTCATCTGCACTTCTTAACCTCTTTTCAAATAAAGTGAGTAGTGCAGTTAATATAGAAATTAACACCAAATACATAACTGCCGAAACCAAAAGAGCAGTAAAGTCCCATGTGCGTGTCATAATATGTTGTGCCTGTCGTGTTAAATCTGCCGCCCCTATAAATCCAACAATAGCAGTTTCTTTAATAAGAACAATAAACTCATTTACAAACGTGGGGATAATATTTTTAACAGCTTGGGGCATAATAATGTATCGCATTGTTTGGAATCTGGTAAAACCTAGAGATAAACCCGCCTCTCGTTGCCCTTTATCTACGGAAAATATGCCCGCTCTTATAATCTCTGCAACATATGCACCACTGTTTATGCCCAATGCCACTATTCCAACCCATACAAGATTACCCCTAAACCCTGCAAATAATATTGCACTAATAAGAAGGAGTTGAGTTACAGAAGGTGTGCCTCTGATTACTCCTAAGTAAATGAATGCAATGGCATTTAATATTTTTAATCGTGAAAGTTTAAATGATACAATAATGCATCCTATTATAAGCCCCAATAAAACTGCTCCAAGTGATATTTGGATGGTTACTAACATTCCATCCAATAACATTTGCCCTCGTCCTTGCTCAAGTGTCCTTTGTAGGGATACTATAAAGCCATCTGGAAACAATGTGAACCTCCTTGATATTTAATATATATTTAATATCTGTGAATAATTATACACCCATGTTGCGTCAAAGTCAATGTATTTGCATGTGTATTTTTCATTTTTGTGAATAATTATTCAATTTTTTATAAAAATTCTTAGAGCATTAGGATATAACGCACAATAAAAAAGCGGCTATGCCGCTTTGCGGGGGCTTGGGGGCAGCGCCCCCATTGAGCGACGGAAATTGCGAGAGCAATTTCCTAGCAAATAAAAAAAGTGGCTACGCCACTTTTTTACCTATGTTACCTTACTATACTTTGAAATATTAAGAAGTACTCCCGCCAAAGCCATACTAACAACAAGTGAAGTACCACCGTAACTTATAAATGGTAGTGTAACCCCCGTATTTGGAATAGAATTTGTAACAACTGCAACATTAATGAGAGCCTGGAAAGCAATACCAAATACAATGCCACAAGCAAGCAAAGAGCCAAAAGTATCCGGTGCATTAATAGCAACAACAATACCACGCCAAATAAAAATTCCAAACAGAAGAAGAATAACCGCCGCCCCTATAAAGCCTAATTCCTCAACAATAATTGCAAAGATAATATCATTATGCGCCTCTGGTACAAATGTAGACTGTCTACTTTGCCCAATACCCAAACCAAACCACCCACCACTGCCAATTGCATACAATGACTGAACAATTTGGAATCCAGTGGTTTGTGCAAATGCAAAAGGGTCTTGCCATGCAAGGAAACGCGCCCCACGGAATCCACCTTCTACTGCACCATCTGCAATTCTAGTGGACATCCACCATAGATACATTCCAAGACCACCAAACCCAGCCACCCCCGCAAAAATAAACCGCCATAGATATGGGCTTGCAATAAATATCATACCAAAACCAATAGTTGCAACAATAATAGCAGAACTCATACCACCACGCGCAACCAGAGCAGTCATAACAAAAACTATACCACTGAAAACAAAAAATCCTGACCATTTTTCAAGAGCTTTGGGGGCTTTTTCAATCATATAAGCCATCATAACTATAATAGCGGGTTTTGCAAGTTCGGAAGGCTGGAATCTACCAATAACAGGTAACTCAATCCAGCGCACAGCACCCCCAGCCGCTTGCCCTACAATCTCAAGAGCAACCAAAAGCCCAACAACAATTAGATAACTCATTTTTGCAAAAGGTCTTAAAAGTTCATAACTAACCTTTGACATCAGATTCATAACAATAAATCCCAAAACTGCAAATAAAGCATTCCTACGCAAAAAATGAAAGGGGTCATTACCAAATATTGCACGACGTTCTGCCGTTACATGGCTTGCCGAAAAAACCATAACTACACCAATGATTACCAAAATTATGACTGTCACATAAATTGTGTAATCCATTGTACTATTAAATAATACAAATTTTTTGGGTTGTTCAGGTGGTTTTTTCGGTTTCCTATTTCTATTTGGGCGCGATGGTAGTTGTATTTGTTCTTCTTCATGAAAATCTTGTAAATCTTGTCGTAATTGCCTGTTAGTCATAAATACCCCCCACGGGTTGGATTATATTGCAATACTCGTAAAACGAAAGATTGTTTGATGTAGGGGACGCGCCCCCGCGCGTCCCGCAATATGGCGGAGCGGGCGGGACGCACAGGGGTGCGTCCCCTACGGAAAATGTATCGTTTCATTAGTATAATTCTAGTACATATTCTTTAAATAAATCCCCACGCTCTTCAAAATTTTTAAACATATCCAAACTAGCACATGCCGGAGAAAACAGTATAGTAAAGCCCCCTTTGCTTGCTAGTTCAACAGCTTCTTTTAAAGTTTCTGCTCTTTCATATTTAGTAAACCCTAATGTATCACATGTGGAAATAATTTGATTGGTGGTTTGTCCAATAACAATAGCATTTGCTACCTTTTGGGAAAAAAGTTCTACCAAAGGTGTAAAATCGGCTTTTTTATCATAACCACCACAGATTAAGGTTACAGGCTTATTAAATGTCTCCAAAGCCTTAATTGTTGAGTCAATATTTGTTGCCTTAGAATCGTTGTAATATTCTACATTATTAATTGTTGCGACATACTCCAGCCTGTGTTCAATCCCACAAAAATCCTTTAACCCTTTGGTTATTAATTCTATTGGAACACCAGCACACAAAGTTAGTGCCGTGACTGCTAAGGCGTTTTCTGTCATAATTTTTAATTCCGATGTGTCTACAATAAATTCATCACTCCCGCTTAATCGAGAATAAATACAACCATCCCTTATAAAAACCATAACTTCATCAACATCATTTACATCTTTTGTACTAAAGTAAACTACTTTACTAGGTGGTTGCATAACTTTGGTAATTTCATTGTCATAGTTTAACACACAAATATCATCTTGTCTTTGATTTTCAAAAATTCTTGATTTAGCGGCTATATAATTTTCCATTGTTAAATGTCTGTCCAAATGGTCAGGTGTCATGTTTAATACTGCACTAATAATGGGACGGAATGCCGCTATGGTTTCCAATTGAAAACTGGATATTTCTGCAACAACAATACAGCTCTTATCAAGACCAGTTACCAAACCTGTTAGGGGAATGCCAATATTACCAGCGATTACTGTCTTAGGATTATATAATTTTAGAATATCTCCAACCAAAGTTGTTACAGTGGTTTTGCCATTTGTCCCAGTAATTGCAATCATTGGGCAAGGGCAAAACAAAAACGCAAGTTCCGCTTCGCCCCACACAGGTATGCCCATGGATTGGGCTTTTTTAACAAAAGGCTCATATACAGAAATTCCTGGGCTAATAACAATCAGGTCAAATTCGCCAACTATATCATCAGGGTTTTTTCCCAAAAAAAACTTAAATCCTTTAAAACCTTCTTTATCAAAGTCTTCTTTTTTATCTTGATTTTTGTCTTGAAGTGTTACAATTGCACCCAAATCTTTAAGTAATCTAGCGGCGGCTTGACCACTACGAGCCAAGCCACACACCAGCAAATTTTTACCTGTAAATTCCATAATTTAAATCCCCTGTAATGCTATAAAACCCAATAAACAAGCCACAGTAGTTATTATGCAAAAAAACACAACTACCCTAGTTTCGGGCCAGCCATTTAGTTCAAAAGCGTGATGAATTGGTGCCATTTTAAAGAATCGTTTTTTTGTAAGTTTAAAATAACCCACCTGAATAATTACAGATAATGTTTCCATTACATAAATAATTGCCACAATTGCCAAAAACAACGGCATACGCAACATTAGGGCAACAGCCGCTACAAACCCTCCAAGGGCAAGCGCCCCTGTATCCCCCATAAATACCCGCGCTGGGTGGGAATTAAACAACAAAAAACCTAAGAGACTACCCGCCGCTGCTCCTGCAACAGGCAAAATAGGCGAATTTGAATCAATTATAAGTGCCGCAAACATAAAAAACACAGCAATAATAACAGTTACGCCCGTAGCAAGCCCATCCAAACCATCTGTAAGATTTGCCCCATTGGAGCAAGCTAGGAAAATAAATACTGCAAAAAATGGATAAAGCATACCAATATCAAAATCTAAATGTGGGAAAAATGGAATTAGTATTGATGTAGAATAACTATCCAATGTACTCCAATAAATCCAAAAACCTACAGCCACAACAAGTTGCCCTATAAACTTTTGATAAGCCCTAAGCCCTAAAGATTGTTTTTTTACTATTTTTAAATAATCATCCAAAAATCCAATAATACCAAAACCCACTGTAACGCCCACAATAGCCAATGCTTCAGGATTATCACGCATAAACACCAAAGCCGCAAGAAGAAATGATATAATTATCATAATACCGCCCATGGTGGGCGTTTTTGCCTTCTTTAGGTGGGCTTCTGGCCCATCGGGGCGAACATATTGACCAAATTTTAATTTTACTAATGCTGGAATTAGCATTGGACACAGTACAATGTTTGCAATAAAGGCAATTAGCACAGCATAGACGGCGGTGTTCATTTTATACTACTCCTTTAGAATTGTATTAACTATATTTTCAAACGTCATACCCCGCGAGGCTTTAACTAGTATTATATCCCCAGGAAACAGAACTTCTTTTAATTGTGATAGAAATTCATCCACTGTTTTAAAGTACAGTGATTTTTCAGGATTATTAAAGCCATCATATATATGTTTAGAAAGTTCACCAATTGCCACAAGCAAATCTACACCAGATTCATTTGCAAACTCTCCAACTTCAAAATGTCGTTCTTTTGCAACATGCCCCAATTCATTCATATCACCTAAAATTGCAACACGCCTGGTATGTTTTGCGGTTTCTGGGGAATGAAGAACTTTTATGGCTTCTTTCATGGCGGCGGGGTTAGCATTATACACATCATTTATTATTACCATATCATTGGCAGTTTCAACCGACAATCTTCCTTCCGGAGGAGCAAAATCTTCAAAACCTAAAGTTATTTCATTTGGAGAAATTCCCATCTCCACACCCACAGCCACAGCCAAAAATGCATTCATTACCATATGCGCCCCTGGAACAGGTACGGTTATGTTAATCTCTTGCCCTTTCCAATTAAAGCGGCAACAAGTTTTTTGCAATCCCATTGGCTCTGCTTTAAGTATATTCTTGGAAGAAGGGTATAACACATTGTTGTTTTCGTTTGCTAGGAAATTGCTCTCGCAAAATGGCGTAGCCACTTTTTTATTAAAAGGTTTTACTTTTTCGTTTGCTATTTCGCTAGTTAGTAATGGGTCATCACCATTAAGAACAACAACCCCATTTGGTGCAAGACCGTCAACTATTTCCAGTTTTGCATGTAAAATACCTGTTCTGTTTTCAAAGTTTTCAATGTGTGCATCACCAATGTGAGTTATTACTGCTATATCAGGCGCACCTGTAAGGCTTAATTCATGAATTTCGCCCGCATGATTCATACCCATTTCCAATACAAGAGCTTCATCACTTGGCTCTAGTTGAAATATTGACAGTGGCAAACCAATATCATTGTTAAAATTCCCAATTGTTTTTTTAGTTTTATATTTCCGTGACAAAACATGATAAATCATGTCCTTGGTAGTAGTTTTGCCCGCACTTCCAGTAATAGCAACAACTTTTATATCAAATAACCTACGATAATATCCAGCCAAATCCATTAACGCACGGCGTGTAGATTTTACAAGTATTAAGGGTATGCCCACATCAATCTCTTTTTCTGAAAGGGCGCAGACAGCCTCATTTTGTGCCGCCATTTGAATGTAATCATGCCCATCAAAACGCTCACCCACTATTGGTACAAATAGTGTGCCTTCTGCACAGGTTATACTACCTTCCACATCCCTGATTCTGGGTAGAATGCCTTCAGTTATACTGTAAAACCTCTCAGGCGCTTCAGGAAGTTCTGCGACTAGTGGTTTAATAGAACGTGAGTCTGTTGATATCCAATTTATATAAATTTCTTCTTTTTGTCCAATAATTTGCCCATTACAAGCAGTTGCTATGTCTTTTATATTCAGTCTCATAATACCTCCAGTGCTTACGTTATACTCATGCAACGATACATTTTCCGTAGGGGACGCACCCCTGTGCGTCACGCCCATTTTTTGTTAGAAGCACCATTTTGCGGGACGCGCGGGGGCGCGTCCCCTACATCAAACAATATTTCGGTTCATGAGTATAATCGCTTCAATGGCAACCTCATAATCATCAAAATGATATTTTTCAGTGCCTATAATTTGATAATCTTCATGCCCTTTACCAGCTATCACCAAGGAATCATCAGGTTTTAGCATATTCACACCCTTAAAAATAGCCTCTTTACGATTTTCAATTATGTCGTATGGTGTGCCTGTTTCTTTTGTGCCCTCTTCAACCTGTGAAAGTATAACCAGTGGGTCTTCTGTGCGTGGGTTATCAGAGGTGAGTATACAATAATTTGACAACTCTCCGGCAATGCGCCCCATAATAGGGCGTTTTTCTGTATCTCTATCACCACCACAACCAAATATAACAATCAATCGCCCTGTAGTAAAATCACGCACCGCACTTAATATATTCGACAACCCATCTGGAGAGTGGGCATAATCTACAAATACATTCATACCCTTGTCATTTGGCACAGACTGAATGCGCCCAGGTACGCCCTTTAGGGTTGAAATTGCGTTTCTAACTGGTTCAATTGGTACTCCTAACGCCTGTGTTACACCAATTGCGGCAAGGATATTATAAATATTAAAACGTCCTTTAATTGGCATATCAAAATGTAGTGGTGGAGCTTCATGAGCTAGTTCAAAATACGTACCATCCAACTTTGACGGATAGTAGTTTATATGAATTGCCATTAGGTCTGTATTTTTTAATGTTGCTCCATTGTCAATACCATAAGTTAAATATGGATTATCACCAAGGAATTTTAACATAGTTGGCGTAGATTCATCATCATTGTTTACAACGGCGTAATTACTTTGTGCAAATAGTTTTGCTTTTGCAAGCCTGTAATTTTCCATTGTTCCATGGAAGTCTAAATGGTCTTGGGTTAAATTCGTAAAAACACCCACATCAAAAGTAATACCCTCTACTTTGTGTAATGCAAGGGCATGTGATGACACTTCCATAACAACATCTTGAACACCCATTTCCAGCATTTTTGCTAGTATTGCATGTAACTCCAATGGGTCAGGGGTGGTGGATGTGGCAAATGTCATATTTAAAGGCTCTTCACCTACACGCGCCCCAACTGTGCCAATTAATCCTGTTTTGCGCCCGCATTTGCGTAAAATTTCTTCAATAAAAGTAGTTACTGTTGTTTTACCATTTGTTCCTGTCACCCCAATAAAACGCATTTGACTAGCGGGATGGTTGTAAAAATTGGCGGCTATATATGCCATTGTATAACGTGTATTATCCACACGAATAACCGCAACATCTTGTGGAAATTCTGTTTCTTCTGTTTTTTCTGTTTCTTCTATTTTTGTTTCTTCTATTTTTGTTTCTTCTATTTTTGTCGGAGGCGTAAAATCTTCAACCAATATTGCCACAGCCCCTGCTTTAATTGCCGTGTCTATAAAATTATGCCCATCCACACTTAAACCACGTAGACATATAAAAAGTGTTCCCTGTTTAACTTCTCGTGAGTCTATTGTAATAGAGGTAATATCATGTACCCCTGATTGAATAATTTCATGTGGAATCTCTTCAAGTATTTTGCTTAATTTCAAAATATCCACTCTCCAAAAACTTTATTTCTTTTGCTAGGAAATTGCTTTCGCAATTTCCAGCGCACAACTATATTTTTCCCAATCTACATATATTCTATTAGCTTAAACCCTGTATTTATGCTTACCCTATATCCTTCTATTATGATTCAAACAACGCCCGTGCAAACATTTGTGCATCAAAAGGCTGTAAATCGTCAATACCCTCACCCACAGTAACAAAACGTACTGGAATATCCAACTCATTTTTTATAGCTACAACAATTCCACCTTTGGTTGTACCGTCCAGTTTTGTAAGGATAATGCCTGTAATATCTGCAACTTCACGAAACAACTTTGCTTGTTGTAATGCGTTTTGCCCTGTAGTTGCATCCAGCACAAGTAAAACTTCACGTTGTGCCTCTGGCAATTGATTTGACACTATTTTATTGATTTTGCGAAGCTCTTCCATGAGGTTCTTTTTGTTGTGTAATCGCCCGGCTGTATCACATATAAGCAAATCAATATTTCTTGCCTTTGAAGCGGAAGTTGCATCAAAAACCACCGCCGCGGGGTCGGAGTTTTCTGCCTGACGTATCATAGTTACGTCAGAGCGTTCGCACCACACTGCCAACTGGTCAATTGCCGCAGCACGAAAGGTATCTGCCGCCGCCACAAGAATGGATTTTCCTTGAGATTTATACCATTTTGTTAATTTCCCTACTGTAGTTGTTTTGCCTGCCCCATTAACTCCAATAATTAAAAGCACAGCGGGACTAGTAAGTTCAAATTCTGTTGTATTTTCTGTAAGCATGGTAGATATTATTTTTGCAAGTAATACTTTTACTGTTTCTGGGTCATTGGAACGCTCTGTTTTTACAGCTTCTCGTAGTTTTTCAAGGATATTCATAGATGTTTCAACACCCATGTCTGCCATTATTAATGCTTCTTCCAACTCCTCAAAAAATTCTTCATCCACCGTATGGAATGCAGACAATACTTGTCCCACTCCACCCATTATACTATCTCTTGTTTTACTAAGCCCTTGTTTTATTTTAGAAAATAACCCTGCTTTTTTTTCTGTAGTTTCTTCCATTGTTTTGTCTACTCCTTGTCCACTTCTCTTAAATGTTTTCTGTTTTCAAATATTACTAAATCATTATACAATAAAGATGGAATCTATTTCAATTTTATTTCAAACAGACAAAATATCAAAAGTTGCGTATATGTTTGAAATTGTCAATACTTAGACATTCCTTAGAGAGGGGTAATAATAATGCCTACAGAACCGCATGGAAATGGTTTTAGACCACCCAGCAAAAAACCACGTATAATTATACCTGTGGTGGTTGTAAGTTTGGTATTGGTGTGTTTTACATTAGCAAACTTGTTTATATTTACGCGTACATCACAAACCACAAGTGAAACAAACGAACCTGTTTATATGCAAGCTGTTCGCGTATATGAACATTCTGGACATCTTGTACAAAGTACACCTAGACCTGTTATAAGCGAAACCAGAAATTCTTCCCGCTTAGATAATTTAGATGATTTACTTGACACTATAGATAGATTTATAGATTTAATAATTGATATGACAGAAGATGAAATGGCACGAGCGCGCGAAATAATTGAAGAAGAACTTGAACGCGCACGGGCTATAGTTGAAGAAGAATTAAGGCAAGCAGGGCAAGAAGTATTGCAAGAATTGGAAAACGTGCAAAACCACCTACAAAACAACTTAGATGAGGGTTCATTTCAATGGTGGGGAAACTGGAATCCTGATTTTAGCGTACTTGAAGACCGAGTTTTTACAAATGAGTGGGTTGTTCATGAGTTTATTGATAATATAGCAGACATAACTTCCGTATATATAGTAACATTTGATGATTCTGTAAATATTTCGACAACAAGGAGCACACTTACTGTTATGTACCATGAGTGGATAGAGTCACAGTATAATATATCTATAGAAAATGGTGTATTAACAATTACGCACAATCTTCCAAGTTGTCCCATTACAGGTTATAACGTGTTACGCCATTATTTACGACAAAATGGAGAAACATCATTTCCACATATGGGGATTATGATACCAGAACACCTTAACATTGAAGATATTCATATAAGAAGCACCAATGCAGAAATATCAACACGCAACCTAGAAACGTCTGCAAATATAACTGCAATATCCACCAATGGAGCAATATCAATTAGAGACAGCCGTATAGGTGGTCGTACAGGTGGGAATTTAAATATGCAAACAACCAATGGTGCAATTACAATATGGCATAGTATACTTAATGGTATTGTCGATATGCGAACAACTAATGGTGCAATTTATGCAAATAATACTATCTTTGTAAGAGATATAGTACTACGCACTACAAACGGCGCAGTTAATGCACATAACAATACCTTTTCAGGTAATGCAAGTTTACGCACCACAAATGGTAGAGTTGATGCAGATGAAAATACATTTCATGAATTGGCAACTTTAACCACAACAAACGGAAATGTCAACACTACAAGAAATACATTTAATGGGGAAGCTCGAGTTAGTACTACCAATGGCGCAATAAGAGTAACAAGGTGTATTTTTACAAACCTAAATGTAAGCACAACCAGAGATAATATAAATATAGAATTACCATACAGCGCAGAAAACTATGATATCCAGTTTTCTGGACGTGGCAACATAAGATACAATGGTAATCGTGTGGAGGCAAGAGATATGCGCAACACTAACGCCCCCAGACGTATTACAGCCTCAACTACTGGTGATCTAATAATTGTAAGTCGTTAATTTTCAAATGCTAAAAGCCCCCATCATCCAATTTTTATTTTTGGTTTATGGGGCTTTTTTTGCTTGGAAATTGCTTTCGCAATTACCTTCGCCCAATGGGGCGCTGCCCCAAACCCCGCAAAGCGGCTACGCCGCTTTTTTTCCACCTAGCCTTTGACCTTACTAGTTTTTTATGAGATAATAGCATTAGTAACAGGTTCATAAAGGGCGGTAAATGAAAAGCGCAAAGGAATGGTGAATATGTATAAAAAAAGACAATTTGCCTCTGGTAAGCGTGTTTTCTTGCGCCTAGCATTGGGAATTAGTGCATTATTACTATTGGGAATAGTTCTGGTGTCTACAGTTGTTAGGGACACAGTATCAGAGATATTATACGAAAATGCCCTTCAACTTGCATACAGTGACGCTAGAGCATTTGCAAATGAAGTGGATGATTTGTATGCACTTGCAAGTCAGACATTTACTGTTGCAACAAGTATAATTTCGGCATTACCTTCTGATTCCAATGCAGATTTTAAATTAATTTTGAACACAATAGCTGCAGAACATGACTTTATAGAAAATTTTTTTATTGGTTTTTCAACTGGAGAGCTAATAAATGCGATTGAATGGGATAGGGGGGCGGATTGGACTGTTACTTCTCGTCCTTGGTACATAGCCGCCGCCAATGCCGAGCCTGGTAATATTATCATGACACATCCTTATATATCCAGTGCTACAGGTGATGTTGTAATAGCAATAGCTACTTACTTGCCATATCTAAACGGCGTGGGGGCGGCTATTGGAATTTCTGTTCCCACGAGTTTTATAACAAATGTTGTAGATGAAATATATATAAACGATGGATTTTTAATTTTAGTAAACAATAAATATGACATTATGTTAGACTTTCAACATCCAGGGCAAGGAATGAACTACCCATTTTGGCGAATTTCTTCATATTTGCGCGCGCTTTTACAGTCCGAAGAAGATTTTCCTCAATTTCATCATGAGAGTCTAGGTAATTCATATTTTATTTCTGTTGATTTAGTGCCTCCAGGATGGACATTAATTTATATTCATCCTACTTTAAC
>Ga0123355_10009218_pt1 | contig 14979 bp, 16 predicted proteins | sample TergutEmb28metaG_3_FD_89872 | JGI IMG/M metagenome (GOLD analysis project Ga0123355, IMG submission 89872) | Embiratermes neotenicus P1 segment gut microbial communities from Petit-Saut dam, French Guiana - Emb289 P1 | ecosystem: Host-associated > Arthropoda: Insects > Digestive system > Gut ...
CGCGTGCCGTCAAGCATTAGTCACATCTTATCCACGGTAAACGCATGAAACAATTAGGTGCGAACCAGTTCAGCTAATCGCTGAATAATGCTTGAGCGGTATGTCCATAGCAAATAATCGCAGTTTACGCAAGTTATTGCCCTCATCGCATTATAGCTGTCAATTTGACACAACCCAACACGTCTCGACGTATAAAGAAAAAGCGCCTCTTAGATGCGAAATTTTTTTTATTCGATGAGGAAAAACATGTGTTAAATGCATTAAAATAGCTAAGGCATAAACAATATAACTTCAGGGAGGCAACAAATGGACAGAAAGCATGAAAAAGATCGTCTCGACAGCGTTATCGGCAAGAACATACGCAAAGCAAGAGAGGAGCGCCGGCTATCAAGAGATGAGCTAGCAGATATGCTTGGAATCAGCGCTTCACATATGGGGCTAATCGAGCGCGGAGAGCGTGGCGCAACCGCAACAACCCTTTCGAGGATATCAAAGGTTTTTGAGATGTCAATTGACGTTTTTTTCACTAAGCCCGCCAATAAAGACGGTGCGGTTATTGAAGGGTCAGACCCGGATGCCCATGCCAACAGGATGAAAATCAAAAGCATCATTGGCTCACTATCGGGCAGGGACTTGGAAGTTGTAGCAAATCTTATAACAAATTTAATGAAATTACCGTAAAAAGCATGTTTGTGCCAAGATGCAAATAATTATGGGGGCTGTCTCGTTATGCATTAACGTGACAGCCCCCATGTATATAAACTAAAATTACACTGGCGTTATCTCCTTACAGTGCAGACAAAACCTTTGCTACTTCTTTCAGTTTCTCAACAACATCTATTTGTTGAGGGCATTTATGGTTGCATACGCCGCAACCCGTGCATTCGCTTGACGGCGTGCCGCGCTTTGCTTCCCACATTCTTTTTGCTTGGGCCGACAGGCCATACACATTGTGATATGTGTACGCGTTAAAAATATGGGGTATGTTAATTTCTATCGGGCAGGGTATGCAGTAGTTGCACCCGGTGCAATACAGGTCAGAGAATTTTTTAAGCTCCTCCATCATAAGTGCCGCTTTGCCGAAGTCATCCTCTGTCATAGGTACTTCAATATTGGCAATTTTGAGGTTGTTCTCAAGCATATCCATATCCCCCATGCCGGAGACGGCACTGGAGACATTTTTATTGCCAAGTACAAAGCGCAACGCAAGTTCCGGCGTTGAAATTGTTTTGCCAAGCAATTTCCCCGATAGCTCTTCCGACGGAACCGAAAGCCGTCCGCCCGCAATCGGCCCCATAACCGTGATGCCGATACCTTTGCTTGCAAGATAGTTTATGTTTTCCTCATGCGAACGGTCAAGCAGGTTGTACTGCAACAACGCCGACGAAAACATTTCGAAAGTATCTACTACATAAGGGACATCTTTAACATCACCATGGTAAGAGAAAGACATATGCTTTATTAGCCCTTCGTCAAGTGCCTTTTGTACTTCTTTTTTTAATCCAAACCCTAGCACCTTCTCGTCGAATCTCAGTCTATTAAGGCCGTGAAAATGGTAAAAGTCGATATAATCCATATCCAGAAGTCCTAATTGCATTTCCAGCATCCGCCTAAAATCTGCCGTCCCGCTGACTTCGTCCATCGGGATTTTGGTGGCTATCATCACTTTTTCGCGATCCATCAGCTTCACCGCTTTTCCAAGAGCGGCCTGGCTTTTGAAATGGCAGTAGAACTGGGCGGTATCAAAATAGTTAACGCCACCGTCATATGCGGCCTTAAGCAGTGGGATGACCTTCTCCTCATCTACAATCCAGGTGTCATCTTTTTGCTTCTCGTACCAGCTGAGACTTTCTCTTGCGAGTTTTTCTTCTTCACTCATTTCAGCTATTTGTATTTCGGGTAGCCTCATACACCCGAAACCTAGTGCGGAAATTTTCTTGCCTGTTTTTCCAAAATCGCGGTATATCATATAATAACCTCCCTTTGTCTTACATTTTATAGCAATTGCTGTCCGTTTACAATCAAGGTAAAGCGTAAGTTCAAATTATTGGCAGCCTTACGGCACAGTGCCATACGGGACAGGAAAATCTCAAAATAGTCCATAACAGCACATTGTGTGGTGTCTATCGTCATATCCAAAATGATCGCCGTTTTATCGTCAGAAATGGTAAGAGATGATTGCTCAACCGCATAGTTGACGCGGTCGTGGATGTCAAAGGTTGTAGGATCTTGGTTTCTTACCCGGCTACGCCTTACATCGCATTTGTCGGCTAAAACCACTGCGGCGCATATGGGGTTTACCGGGCGTGAAGTATTTTCGTCATGGTTGCCTATTGCGGTTATTATTGCTGCGGTGTCCTCCGGGTCGGAGCCCATGTCTTCCAGTAAACGGAAGGCCAAAAGCGCACCGCTTTGGGCATGTTCTGTACGGTTAACCACATTGCCTATGTCATGCAGGAAGCCAGCTATCCATGCAAGTTCCGCTTCACGATGCGGGTAGTCTATGGATAAAAGAATATCACGCGCCTCGTTAGCTACTTTTGTTGAGTGGTAAAGCCCATGGTCTGTATAGCCCAGTACTCCCAGGGTTTCGTCCGCTTTTTGGATGTAAGTTCTGATTTTTTTGTTGTTTTGGACGTCTGCTATTGTTAACATTTTACACCTCTCTTCATATTTTACGGTCAGCCATTTCCATGATTATGTCTTTAGGCGTTAACCCTTGGGTTAACATTAACACAAGCAGGTGATAGGTCAAGTCCGCAATCTCGGCGGTTAGCTCTGTTTTGTTTGCGTTCTTCGCGGCGATTATTGTCTCTGCCGCTTCCTCGCCTATTTTTTTGCATATTTTATCTATGCCTTTTTCCAGCAGGTAATTTGTGTACGAACCCTCTTTGGGGTTTAGCTTGCGGTCTGTTATTATGGCATAATCGCTTTCGATGACGTTGAAAGCGCCAGGATCTTCGCCAAAACAGCTGTAACGGCCTGTATGGCAGGCACCGCCGCCCATCTGCTCCACTTGTATCAGCAACGTGTCGTTGTCGCAATCAAAAGCCATATGTTTGATTTTTTGTACATTCCCGGACGTGGCACCTTTATGCCATAACTCCTGCCTGGAGCGTGACCAGAAGCAGGTCTCGCCTTTTTCTTGCATAAAATCATAGCTTTCTTGGTTTACATATGCCAGCATTAGCACACGGCCGGTATAATAATCCTGCACAATGGCGGGGATAAGCCTATTTATTGATTCCGGAAGCATTTTTTAAGATCCACCCTTCCTTCATAGTGCGCCTTGCCTACTATTACGCCGTAGTACTCCGCGGCCTTTTCTATATCGGCCTCGCTGGCAACGCCGCCAGAGACTATTATGTTTACCCCGCGGATTTTTTCGTACATATCCCAGTTTGGGGAAGTCAACGTGCCGTCACGGGAAATATCGGTTACTACCAAATATTTTACACCCATGGCCTTTAAGTCATCTATAAAGCCCAGGTAGTTTACCGTGCTGTCCTCTGTCCAGCCGCCTGTGGCTACAAACCCTGCCAAAGGCGCGGGAATGGGCTTAGATGACACTGTTTGCCCGGAGTCTGCCGGTGGCGTTGCCCATGTTGTATCAGGTAGGAACCGCACATCTACCCCAACTACAACCCTTTCCGGGCCATGTTTTTGTACCATCTCCCACACAAACTCGGGATTTGAAACCGCTATCGTACCCAAAATTACACGGTCAACGCCCACATCATCCAGGTACATGCTCACGACTTCGGCATTACGCACCCCGCCACCCAGTTGCATGGGGATGTTAACACCCGCGCGTATACGCTTTATAGTTTCCAGATTAGCGGTACTACCTGCCTTTGCGCCATCAAGGTCTACTACATGCAAGTATTTTGCGCCCATTGCTTCAAAATTTTTTGCTACCTGTACCGGGTCGTGGCTGTATACGGTTTTCCTATCATAATCACCCTTTAACAGCCTTACGGCCTGCCCGCCTTGCAAATCTATTGCCGGGATTATTAGCATTACAATACTCCTTTGGTCGAAGAAATTATATCAGCATACGTTTTTTGTGTTGCCTGTCCAAACGCACAGCCAAAAGCCTTGAACATCGCCTCTATTATGTGGTGGGTGTTGCTTCCGTAGGCATGGTTGATGTGCAAAGTAATCCCGGCATTGTGGGCAACTGCGCGGAAAAATTCTTCGGTTAGTTCGGTTTCAAAACCGCCTACAACTGGAGATTGTAGCGATGCGTTAAAGACCAAAAATCCCCGCCCGGATATATCCAGTATAACATGAGCGAGGCTTTCATCCATAGGTATCCACGCCGCACCATACCGCGCTATTCCGGCTCTGTTGCCCAAAGCTTCCTTTATTGCCCGGCCTATGCAAATACCAACATCTTCTACCGTATGGTGACCGTCTACATGCAAGTCGCCTTGACAGTCTACTTCCAAGGCTATACCGGCCCTAAATGCGAACAGCTCCAGCATATGGTCAAAAAAACCTATGCCTGTGTTTATTTTGCTTGGCCCGCCCGTGTCTAAACCCAGGTTAATCCTTACAGTGGTTTCATTTGTCTTGCGCTCGTATACTCCTGCACGCATTGTATAAACGCCTCCATATCCGCATTTGTGCCTATGGATACCCGCAAATAGTTTTTTAGTCTTGGGGTACCCCAGTATCTTGCCAATATTTTATGGTTAAGAAGGTGGCTGTAAAGGCCCTCCGCGTCCGTTGCTTTCATTAAAATGAAATTTGCCTGCGAAGGCAATACCTGATAGCCCATGTCTCGTAGCCGGGTTATGGTTCGGTCACGGGTTAGGATAACTTCGTTTACGGTTTTTTCTAAATATGGCCTGTCTTTTATCGCGGCGGCGGCGGCAACTTGCGCCAGCATGTCCAGCGGGTAGGAGTTAAACGCGTCCCTTACCCGGCCTAGAGCGCTAATTAACTTGGGATGGCCCACGGCATAGCCTACCCGTAGGCCAGCCAAGGAGTGAGATTTGGAGAAGGTCCTTACCACTAACAGGTTTAGATACTTTTGGTAAAAGCGATCCTCTGCTTTTGCCGGGCATTTTTCAACCACACTTCCGCTATATTTTAGCAACTTTACCGCGCTTTCAACGTCTGCAAAATCAATATACGCCTCGTCTACCAACACCACCCCTTTGGGGTTTTGGCGCAGTATTTTTTCAATATCCGTAAGGCCTAATGCCAGACTGGTAGGGGCGTTCGGGTTTGCGATTATTACGCCATTGGCATCCGCATAATCATCGGGAATTAGAGAAAAATCATCGTGTAAGGGTATCTGCCTTAGTCCTACGTCATACATTTTGCCCCACACCGGGTAAAACCCATAAGACACATCCGGTGCGATAATATTTTCCTTGCCACTGTAAAACGCCTGGAAAGCCAGAGCCAGCACTTCATCGGAGCTGTTGCCGCAAAAAATATTTTCGGCGCCAACGCCTAAATCAGCGGCTATTGCTTCTCTTAACGCGGTGCTTTCGCCATCCGGGTACAGGCGCAACTTTGCTATATCTAATTCTCTCAAGGAGTCATGCACTTTTGGGGAGGGCGGATACGGGTTCTCGTTGGTATTTAGCTTTATCCAGCCGGGCTCTTGAGGTTGCAGTCCCGCGACGTATGGTGTCAGCGCCTTTGCTTTTTGGCTTAGGAAGTCATCCGAATAATTTATCACTCAAATCTAACCTTTACGGCATTGGCGTGGGCATCAAGCCCTTCGGCCATTGCAAAATTAACTACATCGTCTTTTAACGCACTAAGTGCCTCACGCGGGTAGTAGCTGTATGAGCTGTACTTCACAAAGTCATATACGCCAAGGGGTGAGTAGAATTTCGCGGTACCGCTTGTTGGTAACACATGGTTGGGCCCGGACATATAGTCGCCTAATGGCTCCGGATTATTTTCGCCCAAGAAAACAGAACCGGCGTTAATAACTTTTGGCAGATGCGAAAGTGGGTCGGCAGTCAATATTTCCAAATGCTCAGGCGCTATGTCGTTTGAGACGGCAAAAGCATCATCCAAGCTCTCCACCAGCACAGCCGCTCCATAGCTTTCTAATGAACGCGCGATAATATCTTTGCGGCTGAGCTTGGCCAGCTGACGCTTTATTTCCGCTTCGGTTTCAGCTATCAGTATTTCGCTGGTTGTGACTAAAATGGCGCTGGCCAGCTCGTCATGCTCGGCTTGGCTCATAAGGTCGGCGGCTACATATTTGGGATTGGCGGTTTCGTCGGCTATTATCAACACCTCTGACGGGCCGGCAACCATGTCTATATCTGCTTCGCCGTAAACCATGCGTTTTGCGGTTGCTACATATATATTGCCGGGGCCTACAATTTTATCGGCCTTTGGGATAGTATTGGTGCCGTATGCCGCCGCCGCAATAGCATGAGCCCCGCCTACTTTGTAAATTTTGCGGCAACCCGCGACACTCGCCGCCGCTAGTATTGCGTCAGGCACCTTGCCGTCGGCTTTTACAGGGGTAAAGATAAATATCTCCTTAACACCGGCCAGCGCCGCAGGGACTCCGTTCATCAGTACCGACGAGGGGTAGGAGGCAGTCCCGCCCGGGACATATAGGGCCACACGGTTGAGGGGTCTCACAATTTGGCCCATTATCACGCCGCCGTCTTTGTATATATTCCATGATTTTTCGGTTTGGTTGATATGAAAGTCCTTTATTCTCTCTGCGGCACGTTTTAGCATTTGTGTAAACTCAGTGCCGACGTTTTGTAATGCTGTATCAATTTCCGTTTCCGTTGCAAGCAAGTCACTGCCGGTATACCCATCAAATTTTTGCGCATAATGCCGCAAAGCCATGTCGCCGGCCTTTCTCACATCCGCTAATATCTCCCTAACAGAGATTTCAACGGCTTCATCTACCTGTGCCTTGCGGTTTTTTATTGCACTTAAATCACGATTTAATCGCATTTTGCAACACCTCTACCATTAACACAACATTCTCGTCATACTTAAGCGCCGCTTTGCTAACCAATATTTTGGTTTGGATAGGCATGGCTTCGTCATAGATAATCAGTCCGTTTTCTACCAATGCACTGCCGGTTTCCACTATGTCAAAAATGGCGTCAACACTGCCATGGGCAGGCATAAGCTCCGAAGAGCCGGAAATAGTTACGACATCAGCAAGTATCCTTTGGCTGGCGAAATACTTTGCCGCAATATTGGGGTGCTGGGTGGCAACCGTCAGTATTTTTTCGTCACTTTTCTTGCATTTTTCATAAAAATCCCGGCCAGGCCTTGTTCCCGCCACACAAAACCGAGACTGATTGCACAAAGCCAAATCGGGAAATAAATCCGTTATAAAATTATCACCGCGCATGGCTAAGCCACTCATGACACTGGACAGCTCATACTCACGATAACAATCGAAGGCCGTAAGGCCAAGCTCTGCCCAGTTTCTGTCTACATATTGGGGTATGTCCGCATTACGCACCAGCAGGAAAGCCGCCCGGCCACAGTTACTGTTATGCTGCAGTTGCTTTTGGTCTTTGCTCGTTATTGCATTCTCAAGCGTATCCGATATATAACCGGCTCTTTTAAACACTTCATACGAATGGGCCAAGAGCCTATGACCCTTGGGCAGTGCTATTATAATTTTACGCATGCAACACCGGCCTTACTGGTATATTATTTTCAGCCAAATACGCCTTTAGCTCGCTAACACTGTAGTTGCGCGCCATACGCGGCGAGTAGAGCATACTGCTTATGATTGCCGCCTGAGTCTCAGTCTCGGTAAAAATCTCCAACAAATGCTCCGGCACACCGGCCCCGCCGGAGGCTATTAGCGGTACACGCACCGCTTCTTCCGCCATTTTCATAAGGGGTATATCATAGCCTTGCAATGTGCCGTCTTGATCTATGCTGTTTAGGCATATCTCGCCTGCCCCCAAGGCTTCGCCTTTTTTTATCCACTCTATTGCGTCAAGGCCCGTTGCTACACGGGCACCGTCGATATACACTTCATAACCGCTGGGGGTATTTGCGCCGCGTTTTACTTGCGTCGATAACACAACACACTGGGAACCAAAGGCCTTGGCCCCTTCTGCGATTATTTGCGGGTTGCGTACCGCCATTGAGTCTATGCTTATTTTTTCCGCGCCGGCTTTCAGCGCTTCATACATATCGTTTAAGTTTCTTAAGCCGCCGCCTACCGTAAAGGGGATAAAAATCATATCGGCAACTTTTTTAACGGTTTTGATATCTATCGGGCGCTTTTCATTGCTGTCTTTAACATCAAAGAAGATCAACTCGTCGATTTGCGCGTTGTACATGGCCTGTGCCAGCTCCTCGGCCGGGGCCACGTCTATGTTGTCTTGGAATTGCACCGCTTTTGTTACCCTGCCCTTTATTATGTCAAAACAGGCTATCAGTCTTTTTGTCAGCATTTATATATTCCTTTCCAGCTTTAAAAAATCATTAAGGAGTCTAAGCCCTGCTTCACCGCTTTTTTCTATATGAAATTGGGTTGCGTATATATTATCACGTTGCACGGCGGCTATAAAATCGCCGTTGTAATCCGAAACAGCCCATATGTCGGACTCTTCTTCGGGCTTAGCGTGATATGAGTTTACAAAGTAGAAGTAGTCCGGCGCAGAAAATGTATGACTGCATACCTTTTCGGGTAAACCGGTATCTTTTACGAAACGCACTTGGTTCCACCCCATCTGCGGAACCCTGACTTTTTGGGTATCATATTTTACTATATTGCCTTTTAGCCAGCCCAGTCCGGGGTTATCGTCCTCCTCGCTATGCTCGAATAAGATTTGCATACCCACACAAATCCCCATAAACGGCACCTTCTTTTTAAGCACTGCTTTTTCCAATTTTGACGGTAAATTCAAAGCCTTCAGCGAGGCCATGGTTGCCTTGGCCGTGCCCACCCCCGGCAGGATTATATGGGTAGCGTCACCAAAATCCTTAGGGCCGCGGGCATACTCGGCGTTAAAGCCCAGATGCTTAACCGCGCGCATTACGCTTGGGGCATTGCCCGCTTTGTAGTCAATTATTCTTATCATTATTTACAATCTCCTTCCGTATTTTTCTACGGCTTCCCGATACACAGCCTCAAGTTCCAGCCCAAAAACCTCGGCCGAAAGCGGCTGTGCGGCGGCATAAGACTTTAAGGTCACACGCCTTGCTATATCCGGGTTTTTTAACACAAATGCAACGGTATCGGCGGCTTCGTGGTCATGGGTAAAAATGAAACCCGTCTCATTATGCCTAATCAGCCCCAGGAAGGCCGGGTCTTTTTTTATTATTACCGGTATCCTTGCAACCATGGCCTCGAGATAAGTAAGCCCTTGGGTTTCGGATGTGGAAGCCGTGGCAAAGGCATCACCTATCGCATAATATCTTGCAATATCAGCCCTTGGCTTAAATCCGGCAAAAAACACAGCCCGCTCTACACCAATACGCCGCGCAAGTTGCTCCAGCTCACCGCGAACCGGGCCATCACCTACAACCAGCAACTTAGCCTCCGGCACCATGGAGAGCAACTTCGGCATCATATTAATAAGGACATCCAAGCTCTTTTCCTTTGCAACACGTCCTACAGCCGACACTATCTTGTCATCCGGCTTTAGCCCAAGCTCTGCCCGTGTTTTAGCCAACTCCCTGGTGGAAAACCTGGCCGGGTTAAACGGCGCGAAATCCAGCCCAGTAGGAATGGTACGCACAGCCCGCTCTACACCGATGCGCTTCAAATACGCGTTTGTAGCATCGGTGGGTGCAATTACCGTATCCGAACGGTTGCAAAAAAAGCGGCTGTACCGCTGTGCGCCCTTACGTGTTATCAAGCGCCCGTTAGCCACATAGTGAACATAATCTTCGTACATAGTGTGATAGGTATGCACCGTGGGTATGCCGTACATCTTAGAAAGCAAATTTCCAAAAAAGCCAAGGCTAAACTCTGTGTAAGTGTGAATTACATCGAGCTTAAGCTTCTTGGCTTTAACAATCAAATGAGGCGGATAAAAAAATGTCATGCGATGAGTATCCCGTAAAAAGAAAAGCGGCACACTCGGCAAACGATATACCCTGGATTCAAATGTGGGCGCATCGGGGTCAGTAGTTGTAAAGATATATACTTTGTGACCCAGCTTGGTCAGTTGTTGTTCCAGCATCTGGGCAGAGGTTACTACGCCGCTTATACGCGGGTAGTACATATCTGTAAAAAGTCCAATATTCATTTGTATAAATCACCTATAAGGTATTATATTTTTGTTTTCAAATCCTCTGTCAGGGCTACTATCTTGGCGTTAGCTTCTTCTATTAACGCGTTTGGAGGTAGGCATACGCCAAAGTATAGCTTAATCTTAGGCTCAGTCCCGGACGGGCGGACACATGCCCACGAGCCGTCCGCCATTGCGAAATACAGTACGTCTGATACGGGTAAACCGGTTGCTTCTTCCAGACCATCCGGCAGATGCTTAACACACTTATTAAGATAGTCCCGTGCTTCTATTACCCTGGAGCCGCCAAGGCTCTGGGGTGTATTGGCACGCAGGCCAGCCATAATCCGCTTTATATCTTGAAGCCCTTCGGCACCTTTTTTGGTAACGGACATAGTCGACTCCACATGCAACCCGTGTTTTTTATACAAATTATGCAACACGTCATATAGGCTTAGCCCTTGCCGTTTATAGTATGCTACAGCTTCACACACCAGCAAGCTTGCAGAAATAGCGTCCTTGTCCCTTGTAAAATTACCGGTTAGATAGCCGTAGCTTTCTTCAAAGCCAAACAAATAGGTATTACTGCCCGTCTCATCAAACTCTCGCATCTTCTCGCTTATAAACTTAAAGCCGGTAAGCACATCAATGTAGTTAATGCCATAGCTTTCGGCAATTGCCTTGGTAACATTAGTTGATACAATTGTTGAAATAATTACGCCGTCTTTAGGCAAACAACCGCCTAACTGCATCTGTGAAAGCAGATATTCTGTCATAATCGCCCCGACCATGTTACCTGTTAACAGCATATGTTCCCCATTATGCTTTACCGCTACACCTACACGGTCGGCATCCGGGTCTGTTGCGATGATTACGTCCGCATCTACCTGAGTTGCCAATTGCAGGGCTAACGCAAATGCGGCGCTATCCTCCGGGTTAGGGGATGCCACTGTCGGAAACTCCCCGTCGGGCTGTTCTTGCTCTGGCACGACATATACATGCTTGAATCCCGACTCTTTTAGCGCACGGCGCACAGACACATTGCCCGCACCATGTAAGGGTGTAAAGACAATTTTAATATCCGACTCCGGGATAATTGAAGGATTGAGACCGCAAGCTTTAACATGGGAATTAAACGAGTCATCAACTTCAGCCGGTGCGATATTATAAAGCCCCTTCAAAGATGCTTCGACCTGCCCCATAGTTTTGACCATAGCAAAATTTGTTATTTTATTTACTTCCGTGATAATGGCTTTGTCTCTGGGATACGTACACTGTCCGCCGTCCGCCCAATAGACTTTGTAGCCGTTATACTCAGGTGGGTTGTGGCTGGCGGTTACAACTATCCCCGCAATACAGCCCAAATACCTTACGGCAAAAGAAAGAAGGGGAGTCGGACGCAAGCTGTCAAACACATAAGTCCTGATTCCGTTGGCGTTAAGCACCAGTGCGGCTTCCATGGTAAACTCTGGTGACATACGACGGCTGTCATGGGCAATTACCACACCCATGCCGGGGGCATAATCTGCGGCACTTAAAATATAGTTCGCCAGCCCTTGGGTAGCCTTACGAATGGTATAAATGTTCAACCGGTTGGTGCCGGCCCCGAGTATACCTCTCAGCCCACCTGTGCCAAATTCCAGTTCCCTAAAGAAACGGTCTTCTATTTCGCGCTCGTTGCCTGCTATTGCGTTAAGCTCATCTATGGTACGCTGGTCTATACTGGGGTCGTTTAACCATCCTTCGTATGCGGCACGGTAATGCATAATAAATACCACCTTCTTAGTTATTAACAAAAAAATACCCCTCCAAAACCTAACCCGAATACCGCGTATTGCGCGGTTTTCACTAAGTTTTTTGAAGGGGAGGCTGGGGGGAAAACTTTATAGAAAGTTCCTCCCCAGATTATTATTATCTCTTAATCTTAGACAGCAATTTCTCATGCCACTTTTGCGGGGCGCTGTCACCGCCGGTTTGCCTGCGGGCCTTGCGTTGTTCGGCCAGTTGCCGCTTTGTTTTCATGCCTTTCATGCCGACAATGTATGCGCCCGCAAGTTCTACCGTTACGCTTTTTTTAACCGGCAGGGCATCATATACGGCCTTGTCCGCAACCAAGGTCATGATTTGCGGCCCTATTTTGGCCTTTACCAACGGCATTTTCATCATACGCCCCATACGCGGCACTTGGTCTGCCATTGCCTTTGGCAGGTTGGCGTTGGTGATTTTATCTTTTTTCTTATCAATTATATAAATGGTGGCTGTTTGCTTGTGCTTTTCTACCATCTCTTGCTGGTCGGCCATTCTGCGGCCGGCCCACTTATTGAGAAAGTACAGCACAACAAAAACAACAGCTAAAATAATCCCGATTAACACCAAAATGTCTAAAAGACCAAAACCGCCTGAAAAAGGCAAAATAATCCCTCCTATGGGTTGATAATAGAATTTACTCATTATAAGCAGAAATAACGCGGCAGGCAAATCTAATCTTCTGTCGCAGACTGTTCATAGTCCGGCATGTTTTCTTGTTCATACACATAAATCAGGGCAAGATATGCAATACCTCTTTCACAGTCTCTTGCGGCGGCAAGCCCAAACCAGTAGGCGGCCTGGTCATAGCACTGGTTCACGCCACGCCCTTGCATAAACATAAGGCCAATGTTGTTTTGCCCGTATGTTGAGCCAAGAAGCGCGGCACGATGATTCCAATAAAAGGACGCATCAAGGTTGGGATAGCCATTATGGCCGTTTTCATACATCCATGCCAGGTTAACCTGCGCGGAAACGTTGTTTTGCTCTGACGATTTTCTAAACCAGTATGCGGCCTGTTGGTAACATTGATATACACCCTGGCCATGAACATATGAAATACCCAAATTGCCTTGGGCAACGGAGTTTCCCTGATTAGCCGCGCGCCTATACCAATATACGGCTTGTTCCGGGTTAACATTTACGCCTTGCCCCTGTATATACATCACACCCAAGGTTGTTTGCGCACTGCTATGCCCTTGCATGGCCGCCTTACGGTACCAATACATGGCCGCTTCATAATCTTGCGGTATTTCCAGACTACGAAACTGCCCTGCAACAATGGCGCCATCGCTGTTGCTATACGGCTCAATGAATTCAATACCGATTCTGTAAAAACCTGCTACCCAATTTTGCGCCCCGGCATGGCCTAGCTCTGCTGCATTATATAACCAGCCAAAAGCCTCTATCCGGTCATGGAAGTAATTACGCTCGTCCCAATACATGACACCCAATGTCAGATTAGCCGCAAGATGCCGTGCACTGGCCGCTTTTTTAAGCCAATAAAAGCCCAACTCTACATTTCGCATATCCAAATACATGTTTCCTAGCCGGTACTTTGCGTTTATGTCCCCTTCCCCGGCCAGTGCCATTGCCAACATAAATTCAGTGGGAGTAGTTACTTCAATATTTATCTCGGTTTCATATCCGGATAGGGGCGCTGAGATGTAGCGCGGTGGCAAATGCGCTATTCCGGAAAGGGGTGCCTGGGGACTCCTAGCTGTGTCAAAAGCCCTTACTGCAACAAACCCGCCAATCACCGCAACAAGCAATAATATTAGGGCCTTCGCCCCGATTTTGCCGGCCACGCCTATGCCTTTATCTACGGAAGCAGAATCTTTGTATGATGCCCTTTTTTTACTGACCATCCTATGTAGCTGGTAGTTAAGCACATCAACCGCCCGGTCATGTACATCTTCAATTTTTAACTCTATCCGTTTCTTGCCAAGAGCCATGGCATATGATGCTACTATTTGGGTATTGTTGTCGCAAATATTGCCGTCAGAAGACAGCAAAAGGAATACAGAACATTTTTCTGCCATTTCCACAGTTATCTCTAAGTCATTATTGCTGTTGATCGGGATATCTCTTTCCGCATACCAGCATGTCCAGCCGTAATCGCCCTCCAGTTGTCGGGCAATTTTTTCGGCTTTGGCTACGTCGGCACCACCATAACATATAAAAATATCCCGCGGATGCATTCCGTAACGGTCAGCATCTGTTGAATCGTAAAACATATGTAAAAAACCCCTTTCAAGGCCATTATATCATAGACTCAAAAAGGGGTTATATGATTTACACTAATTTTACATTACTGCCTTTACATTACTATCTCTCAATGAATTCGATGCCATTTTCCCGCATTATGGCTTTTACATTTTCATATGTTTCTACAATAGCCTGTTCGTCATGTAGTTCCCACACGTATCCGGGCCGGCTTAACTCTTCCAAAAGCGGTACAAGTTCATCTATGGTAATTTGCCGCTCGCCGTGGTAAATCAAGCCGCGCACCACCCTTATCAGCAGTTCAGGTTCGCTTTCTTCGCCATTAACGGGGACACCTGGTGCTTCGTTTATTTCAATGGGTGGCGGCGTTTCTTGCGGCTGGTCGTTTTGCCCGGTGTATCCACCGTTTCCATTTCCGTTACCGCTGTTGACCTGCCCCCATGGTAAAAGACCGTCACCTATACCAAAGTTACCGGCACCCCAAAGCAGTGCCGTTATACACCCAACAACTACACAAAAACCAAAGACCTTGCCGTAACCTTTTTTTTTCTTCTTTTCTTTCTTAGTCATGATATAAATCATACCTCCTTTGTTATATGTTTATGTCCAATTCGGCAACTACCAGCTGGTTAAACTGCCGTTGTATATGAATCGCGTTAACTACCAGCCTGTAATCCGACTGAAATATCCTAGAACTATCATACCTAAATACTATCACCATAACGCTATTGGC
>Ga0123355_10009219_pt1 | contig 14979 bp, 5 predicted proteins | sample TergutEmb28metaG_3_FD_89872 | JGI IMG/M metagenome (GOLD analysis project Ga0123355, IMG submission 89872) | Embiratermes neotenicus P1 segment gut microbial communities from Petit-Saut dam, French Guiana - Emb289 P1 | ecosystem: Host-associated > Arthropoda: Insects > Digestive system > Gut ...
AAAGGTAAAGTGATCCCGTTACAGGCCCGGTGTGGCCCAGAGGGTGGGTAGAGGTATAGCTCTACTCTTCCATGACCGCGGCAATAGAAGGGGGTGAGTGGTCAGCAGCACGCCCCGGCCGCATTTTACCCCCGGGAAAGACCCGGTATCCATTTTACAGGAGGCTGGGTGGGCCCCAGGGCCGGTCTGGACGGGCGGAAAATCTCGTCCCCACCGGGATTCCATCTCGGACCGTCCAGCCTGTAGCTCAGTCGCTATAGTGACTGAGCTACCCGGCCCACAACATACCTGTATGGTACATGGTATTTATTTCCATCGTCTGTGATTCGCCATCCTCGTTTGCAGATGTCACTTTCAGTTTCTCTTTCTCGCCAATAGGTAGAAGGTCGTTTCCAGTAATGTTAAGTTTCCTCATAGCATTGTCACAGTTTACTGGAGTAGTCTTTTGCAATATTTACCTGTAATTCTTAGGGTACAATTGTTATGTCTGCGATCTGTTTTTTTAACCTAACTTGTTACGATGACTTCCGGCAGGCCGTTTGTAGCGCACTGCGCATGTCCCACTGTTAGCTGCATCAGGCATACGCATCCAGTCATTTCTGTACCTACATAAAGATTTCACGATGACGACAGAAAATTTTCTCTCCTGTTCAACAAAACGTACTGACGTGCTATAAACAGGCGGTGCAAAATATTCATTTTGAATGAGTTTTCGAAAATACCTCGTTAAAACATGAAGTGCTCACCACAGTTTCAATTTGGGCACTATTTCAAGGAACAATAACACCAACACAAACATGTTTTTAAACCACGTCTTAGAAGGACCTTCGAGAAGCTTCCAGAGTCTGCTCGTGTGCCCAGTATTAGCAAGTATACCGTCTGTTGTGCGGGACACGTGGATGAGACGGAACAAACGTCTGTTTGCAAGAAAGATCCAACGCGGCGAGGCTTGCCGATTTCTTGTATCCCGTGGCATAAGGCTGTGGGTATCTCTTGATTTTCCTCCCTGTTTACGCTAGTCAGAGGACGCCAGAAAGCACTGGCATTGTAAACATGTATTGTCTGTCACGACTGTAATTTATAACCAGACAATGTGCATGCCGTAGCAACATCGACGTGCGGATCCAGCAAGCGGAGCTGGAGTACCAGCTGGGTCGAGAAGAACTGAACCTGCTCACCCTGCTAGAAGAGAGCCGCAACTTGCAGATCTGCCTGGAAGACGCCGAACAGAACCGCACCAAGAACGACGCCTCTACCATCTACAGGTACACGTCACGATTTAAATTTATCTGCTGACGTTAAAAGAAAGATTTGTTATGCGATCGAATGAAATACTTCACTGTTCGGGTAGCCCTATCTCAGGAAAAGAAGGCGCATGAGATCGCTACACTATACATCGTAGTCATCCTCAACTTCTGAAATATTCGATCGACTTTCACGCAAGTTGGCATAAATTTGAGGGTTGTTTGACCGTGCATCTTCCTCATGAAATAATGTGGAATGCCAACTTGATGCAACAAATTAAATCTATTGATATATTCTTAGCTCGACATGTTTGGGGGTACATATGCCCATCATCAGGAGCGTTAAATGTTGAGTTGCAGCATATGGTTTTCCGCACCGAGTTTTTGGATGGGTGGTGGTACACACGACACACGCAGCGGCTCTCAAGACCACCACCCATCCAAAAACTCGGTGCAGAAAACCATATGTTGCAACTCAACATCTAATGCTCCTGATGATGGGCGTACGTACCCGAAACATGTCGAGCTAAGAATATGTCAATAAAATTACCTTGTTGCATCAAGTTGGCATTCCACATTATTTCATTGGCATAAATTTTATACCACCCGACGCAACCCAAGCGTCGAACATTTTAAAGTTATTATACACAGTAATAACAAAATGTGAACGGCGCGAACTTGAGAATTTGGAATAATAATTTACGTCCCTGAAATTAAAGTGCTTGGTAGTATGTATTCGAAATATATAGAGTTCGCAACGAAAACAATTTTGTGGAATGTTGCAATAACAAGGCACCCGTGACATTTTGCCAACTTTTGCTTTGATGGCGATAGGCAGTAAATTATTGGAGCTAGGAATGTAAAATCTGGTGTGAAGATAAAACGTACACATTATGTATGAAATACAGTCTGCAAGTAAACAAAAAATATGGCGATGGTGAAGTCAAGAGTTTATCCAGCACACGTTAGACGGGTTATTTAGTAGGCATAGTTAGTTCTTTACAAACATTAAAAAACGAAAAAGAAACTCGTATCAGTAATGGTAACTGGTCCGAGTAACTTGAAATGTATGCGATCAAAATGCACACTTCGTGAGTTCTGGTCGTAATTGTTTTGTTTAATATGTTACACATAAAATGTCAAATAGCCTAAATAGGCGAATATATGAACCATAAATTACTTCGTCGGAATATCTACTAATATTGTGATTTTACGATGTCTCTGTATATTACGACTCCAAAATTGTCAGGCTTATCACCCTAAAACGATGGTTTACTTAACCACCTAATGCGGCTGTCGGACCGACAGCATTATACTGAATTTATCGCCGTTAAGCTTGAGGACATGTTCCACCTGCGTTTTGTCAACGGCGTCAAAAAGAAAATGTAAATGACAACGGCCCGCAGAAAGAACCTGCAGCTCAATGCGGGATTCGAACGTCGTTAAAGTAATTGCCGAGATAATTAGTAATAAAACACTTAGCGAGCTGTGGGTAGTGTGGCGAAGTGAAATATATTCATATCACCCTGTAATACAGCTTAGCAGGAAACTCTGTTTTACAAGCTCCAGTATCCTACACATTTCAAGGCGCCTAACTGATGTTACGTTGGTTCACAGCTGTGTGAATGGCTCAAATCACGTGACCCTGCATGCCTTGGAGCTGAACTACGACCCCAAGAGCCCGAGATTCGGTGCAGGGCCATGGGAAGATACACCAGGGTTATACGTCGAGTGGGCCACAGAGGACTCGGGAATGGTCAAAGGGGACAGGTAGGCCTACTGTTTTCAAACGACGGGATGGAGGCAAACGTGCCGCTGTGTGTAAGGACCAGGCCATGCAGGAACATGGTGTGGATGTAAAATGGCATGCAGTCTAGGCCTCCATATTAGATGTAGGTAGATGGTCAGCTTCACGTTCTGGCATTTTTTACTCTCAGGTACTCTTCGAGAAGGATATATGGGGGCTCCAGAACAGGTCTGGACGGGATGATGCACATAGAAATCCCAGCCCCTGCCGAGACTCGAATCTCGTCTGTCCAGCCCGTACAAAACTATCCTTCCTCTAATGGTTATATCAATGACAGGTGTCAGTATGCTGTAATGGACAAAGACTTGTTATGACGCAATGGGAATTAATATTTTCTTCATGACCAGAAACGGAGGCCTCCTCAATTGCGAATTCTTGCTCTGAGCCGAGAAATATGAAGCCTGAAGGCAAGATCTACAGGAACTTGCGTTTGTTGTGTGTTATTTGCATGAAGTGTCAAACGCTAACGAGTGGAGTTGCTGAAGGATAAGCCAGCATCCTGATAACATGGCTAATCTCAGAGTAAATCGAGCTTACGAAACGCGCTTAATTATGAATCATCATGTACAACAAATTTAACAAACCATTCATGTTACTTCGTCACTCCTTTACCCTGCCGTCTTGTCTTGTCTTTGCTCAGCAAGCAGTAACGCTCGAATCTCCTACCTCAGAAGTTCAGTGATTTGCGCGGTGGTCGAAACACTCTATTTTAAACACAAACTATTTTGTCGCTGAAAGGAAATTAACGCTTTTAAATATGATGTTTGTATGACCGTGCATCTTAGATACAATAATATAAACAACCAACTAGATGCAACAATAACAATTTATTGATGATTTCAATCAGCTCAACATGTTTCGGGCGATAATTTCGTCCATCCTCGGGAGCACTAGACTGTGTTTACAGCGTGTGGTACAGTACAATGCACCGATGATGTTGCCTGCCGGTGACCTTGTCACCAGCAGGCACAATATGACAAGACTCCTCTGTGTCAAATTCACGTTAAATCCATTCAGCGGTTTCAGAGTTGTCACATGCGAAAAGATGGACAGACATGGGAAAGCGAATATGTGACATTTTGAAATTCTTCGTTGCAAACTCGGCAAAACGAAAAATAGCTGTTAGTTGTAAAGGCAAACCTTTAAAAGAACAGAAGTGCGTACGCGTATGTACTGACTGTATTTACTAACACAGAGCGTATCTACTGGTTTCGATCTTCGGCCTGTGACACTTTGTTTCCACGGTGAACCAAATGAACTAAGACTTCTGTGTGTTACATCAGCAGATTACAGCGGTTCTTGGCTTATTTCATAACTTTTTCCAAGTGCAAAATTTGAATGGTGAAACTGTGGAGACAAGTGGCCGTGAAATATTTGTACAGAGGATACTGTCCCAACATTTTTTAGGCCAGACCGACGAAAATGACGATAAGTCCATCAGAATAGCCAGCGTCCGGACTGAGAATGTGGGATATTACAAGTACGAAAGAGCGCTGACCCATTAATGCGACATTTGGTTATGTCCATCCAGGTGTTAGTGATACTGTTAGGATTCCATAAAAACATCCCACTTTAGGCGCGTGCGCAAAATTGCGAAAAGCGACTGTTAGCTTCGTCATGTCCGTCCGTCCGTCCGCATGGTACAGCTCACTTCCCACTGGACGGATTTTCGTGAAATTTGATATCTGAATATTTTTTTCGAAAATCTGTCGAGAAAGTTCCAAGTTCCATTAAAATCGGACAAGAATATAGGGTACTTTACATGACGATCATTAGACATTTTTGATCATATCTCGCTCAGTTCTACTTAGAATGAGAAATGTTTCTGACAAACGTTGTAGAGAAAATCAAAACACATATTTTATGTCCGATACTTTTGTTTGGGGGGGGGGGAATGTGACGTTTGTGAGGTAACTAGGAAGAATACTGCGAAGCCGGACAGGCCACAGATGACAATTTGACGCACAGCGCATTACTAAGCCTACAAACACACACTCAGGATATATAATACTTATTGCTTTTCCACGGCAGTAGTGGTTGCACGAACGCGCCCCATTGTTACGTTATACGTACATAGTCTGCCTTGATATTCTCATCTTTAGTATTTGCCAAAACTGACAGCCGAGATAGTTCTTTCGATATAGCAACTAGGCTACGTGCAGGACGTCAGCGGGACGGATTGCGGCATGGGTAAGGGATCCCTCTCTTCTCCAAAGTAACCGACACTGCGGCCCACCCAGCAGCATCCTACTAAATGAAAACGAGGGGGAGGGGGGAAAGCGGCTGTGGCGTGAAGCTGACCGCTCACCTTAATTATTCACCTCTACCCATCCCCCCAATTTTACCTTTGCCGTTGTGTAAAAAACGGCAACACCGTAGAAGGCTCCCCTTAGACTAACATCACTTCTTGCCACGAATCTCCAGCCGACAACACCGAATACAGCAGAACCAGTAGGCTACTTACTGCCGCGCTCACTGCATGCATTGAAGAAGTGAACGCACCGGAATTACGCCACGACCAGGTTTTGTTAGTCAGGTGTCCAGGCCACTTCCGCTGAGTAATACGTTTCGCACTGAAATTCAACTTCCTAACTCAAGCAGGTGCACAAAGAAACGGAAGTGGCGCTGACTCGAATCGTTACCAATTCACGGTTCCCCTATCATAATTACATCAAACCTTTTCCAATTTTGTATTAATGTTACTGACTGAGGAGTTTGCAGCTGACCTTGGCAGCTATTTGCGCTGGAGAAACCTGGCCGTCCCTTCTCTGTGACCAGTCACTGATGTATTCCAGTTAAAAAAAAAAACATAGAGCTGAAGTGCAGTCGCGTTTTGTGCGTGTGCAATAAAGCAGTTTGACTGCAGGCTTGTCACAAACGAAACTCTTGACAAAAGCCTCTCAGCATAACAATCAATCACTTAAAAATGGCACAGAAATTCCCAGAACGTCATGTCTATCAACCATATCTCAGGAATGGGCAATGTCCCAACATAATGTTCATGAAATTATTCAACCCCTGCCACAACCATTCAGGTGGTGGTTCTCAACCAGTGTGCTGTGAGGCTGTTTTCATAACTGTTTATATAAAATCAAGTATGCAATTAAAAATCTACACACACAATTAAGACAGAGGTTGGGGGGTTTGATGAAGTTTAGCAATTCTGAGTGGCACCATTAAGTACATGGGAATGCACTGCAGTTTCTTTGGTTTTCAACGGATATTTGCGTCACAATACCATCTTTTTGCCTGATAATAATTTTGTTGTTATACGCCGAATTAAGTTACTTAAAAGTACGTCCTCTGTCACTTAAATTTTAGTTCTATGCTCTGATTTTATTGTGCCATAAAATACATCCCAAGTGTGTGTGCCATGAACAGCAAAGTTTGAGAACCAGTGCGCTGGGGCATAACTGGAGTTTCAAGGACATATGCACTTTCAAAAGAACATCACTTGTGAGAGTTGTGTAACAAGAGATGCCCATCATGAGAATATCAGGAACTGTAACTGAATATGTCTAAACCAGGAGGCTGTAGACTGCGATCCACAATCTCTAGTCAGTGTTACACTGTATACCACAGGTGGAAAATTTACTGTGTAAAAAATAAAGTGTATTATGTAGAATAAGCAAAAGATCTGCCTGAAGGGAACAGTGGTCACTTCAAAATATGATGACATATCACTTTTGGATTCAGTTAAACATACTACAATGTACCTTTACATACTTTCACACAAATTTGAGAATGTTCAGTGTAGCTGATTATGAAGTATCTCTGATTTTAATACTACACATTAACAGAAAATTAATTTTCATATGTAATGAACTGCTTTCAAGTAAAACATTCTTTTCATGCAGCAATGTACCGGTGCACCTAAAGAAATGAGGAAACACATACAGTTTCATGAGCATTTCAGATTCACTCAGAGTGTTACTGTACAACACTCAGAATGTTATTGTACAACACTCCTCTTCTCGTCACTTACTACTTTCCCTTCCACAGTACTCTCATTTTTCCTTTAGTATCTGATGTATGCAGAATATCTCATTGACAGTTGGACCTGTCACATCAAAATCCACATTGATTATCCCTAATAATTATCATCTCTGTCCAATGCTAATCTTCAAACAATACTGTCATGTTGATGTCAGCAATATTATGAGGCAGGACAGGACTCTCAGTACAGTCACCAGGCTATGGGCTGGACTGCCAAGTAATGTGCATCTACTTCTGGAAGGGGCAGGATATTTGTCTCTTCCCTGTCGTGTTGAGACATGCTCGGGGGCCCGTTCAATTTCCTATATAGTGGGTAATGGGGGCTTCCCCAGGGTAAAAGTGCCCAAGACATGAAGCTGCCCACTTACCACCCTAGTGCCAGTACTAAGAATGTGTGGAAGTGTACATCCACTTAACCATACGCCTTCATGGCATGGTGTTTAATTAAATTAAGCATAGGGATGATCTGTATTCTATTGAGCCACAAAATATAATTCCTAATAGTCTAAGATGTCTAGAACAATATGTATTGCTGACAGCAAGTTACATCAAGCACAATGCTGTAATGGCAGTCCTCCAAGGTTTAAATGCTTCTTCAACTTTTTGAAGATGAATTCATGCTGTCCGTCTTTTTCGATCTGACACCAAGAATTTCGCCTTCACTATTTTTAACATTTATGGTATTAAATCTATTACTCTTCATATCCAACAGGGGCTCCATATTTTTCTAACAAGTTCTTTGAAATGTAGCTGTCACAGCACTTTTACTAAGGTATGGTGCTTTCATCAAAGGAATGCATACTAAAACTTTTTATCTGATACACAGGTTGCTCGAGGTGAATGGAAAGTTGGTGTTAACAAAGACCAAGGAAGATATGTTGCGTCTTCTGGCAGTGACCCCTGACCCTGCTCAGCTGGTTGTAATGCGTACACACCTCTCAACTTCAACATCCCTCCTATCTACAACAGCCACTATGCACCAGCTTGAGCATTCACGTGAACTGCTATTACTCCGTGAAGAGATGGGTACTCTCAGAGGGCGTGCAGAAGATGCAGAGCGTGCTAAGGACGGCTTCAGGAATGACAATCTTCGTCTGACACACAGGATCTCCTACTTAGAAGAACAAGTTGCAGAACTTCTGCAGAGAACAAAGGAAGAAGAAAGTCTAGCACATTCAAACAGTGTCACACACAGTCCCCATATCTCATCATCTTCAGCATTATCAAATGGATCTCTGAATGCACCTGGCTTATTAAATACACCTACAAAACCTTCTACAGGTAAACCTGAAGTTCAGGTATTCCAAAAGGGACCACAAGTGACAGCACTGGTTGCAAATCTCCCAGGACTTGAAGTGGGAAGTAGTAGTCCTTCAGAGTCCCGACACATTTTACCTACACTTAGACCCAAACCAAATGTTCCAAATTCATCATCAGATGGAACCATGCATCATTATAGTGTAACAAAGAACCAAGACGTGCGTAGTACAAAGTCCCTAGATTTTGCATCAGACTGTTCTTTAACTGGAGAAATGAAACGTCATCATCGAAATGAGAAACACTCACATCATCGCCACCGTCATCACCACCTGCAGACTGCTCAGAGCACCAACTCACTTGACATGAACAAATCAGATGGAACATCCACACTCCATTCAAAAACTAAACATCATTCTCATCACAGACTGTATGAAGCAACAAGAAATGCCAAACCTGGTGAGCAATGTGTATATAATTCAGAGACATCCTCTGGCTTTCATCATTCAAAACATTACCACAGAAAACACTTGGAAGAACATCACCAACAACATGAAGCACATCAGTTACTTCCAGACATGAAAACAAAAATGGATTCCACATCTGATTCTCTTTCAGGATCCCAACACATCCATAAATTACATGATGGTCAAAGTATAAGATCTTTGGATTTTGATTCTGAAACATCAACACATCAGCACCACATTCATGACAGGAATCAACAGTCACATTCCATTTCTCAAAATAATGACACCCAGAGCACTAGATCTCTGGATTATGGATCTGAGCCAACAAGCCACACAGTTCTTCACAATTACAAGAAACGTCACAACCACCATAATGGAAATAGCAGCTGTACTGAGAGCAAACCCCAAAGACCTACACCACCAAAGAAACCTCTGAGATTATCTTTACACAGAGCAACAAGCCTTCAATCTGTGACTGTCACACAACCAACTCCAGCAGACTACACACAGGGCAGTAAGAAACCAACAAAACGAAATCATAAAGGTGAAGCCCCACCAACGCCCATTGTGATACAGATCAGTAAGGACTCTCCCCAACCCCCACCAAGGACACCATCCAGAGCAGAATCATGTCAGTCAGCTCTGCAGTGGCCTTCGCCTGCTGCTGCTCTACATCAGGCTGTCATACTTAAGACAGCACGCCGTGGCACACTGCCATTAGGCCACGTAAGTGAGAAGTGGTATTAGTTTTACGGATGTTCATCATGAGGATGATGAGTAAGGGACTTCCATTATATAGGGAATTCTTTCTTATAAACTGCCTTAAGAGGTGGCAATGAAAAAGGTAACATAATTTGACAAGATCTAAGAGTCGCTGCAAGGTGGCAGATAAAAATGTATTCATCAGTTACGGTCAATATTACATAATACTTTTCAGTTACATAAAACATAAATTTAGCACAAAAAAGATTGACAATATTAAAGGAAAGTCAGAACTTTTTTTTAACCTGTTCAGGAAAAGTGGATATGTATTATTGTCATAAATTAGGGTTCATATTGTCCACTGTACATGTCTTACATTGGACAGTACTGACCCTTAAGGAAAAAATTTCAGTTCTATTAAAATGTATTTGTTGATACAAGTCTGCGTAACTGAGTAGTACATCATCTGATCTTGGACATTAAAAGGTTAAAGTTGAATTAAGATTATAAGGATTTTGATTTATTTGTGAAGTGGTGGGTGTAGTTGCGTAATACCACTATGATGGTGCTCTTCTTGTTGCCAGTGTATAAAAACAGTGATGCAAGCATGTAGCAACAGTGGTTCTCAATTTCAGATGCAGAAACAATAATTGCAATTTAACAACTGAAATTGTAGCATGTAAGGACATAGGAATATCTGTGAACAATGAACTTGGCAGCTTTATAGTTGAAATGAGATTGTTGAAGATAAAACTTTAAGACAAATGTACCATCCTTCTGTGTAAGAACCTTGTCATGTTTATGTATGGAAGAATGGCTTTGCATTCCTAATTTTGGTAGTCCAGCTACTCTACTCTAGCACCAGCTGGATAGGACACTGACTCAGTCGCAGAGCCACTGTGTGTTGCAGAATCAATAAACTAGGCTGGCCCAAGAACTTGTCTTGGTGTTGCAGTACCAAATGGATATGAGAACAGATCAGCTCCAGTCTAGTGTGGGTGAAGCACCGACTGGACAAGAAACTTTGTCAGCCACTGAGCTGATCTGTCTTGTAGCAAAGACAAGAATCCATGTTCCTTTTAGGAGTCAAACCATGGTCATTCATTCCTTAACCAGTCACTTTAACGACTGTGATAAACCTGTTCACAAAAATTCTCTGTAGTAATCCTACACATATAGAAGGGTATTTTGAATTACATGTTTGTGTTGTATAATAATGTAAAAGAGAAACAAAAATCTGCAGGCTGGTGGAAAACACTACCCTTGAAATTGTGAACATCAGAACATAAAAAACACATTACATAACAATAAAAAGCTATGTGCAATTCAGTACTTAATGACCTGTCTTGGTTACTTGTTACTAGCTGAATGTACACCAGTATTTTTAATCCTTTACTTAAATAAAATAAACTCTGACCAAATATATATAATATGTTTCTTTTTGCACAAAATACATTATGGTGTAATAAAAGAGAGAGAATTATGGCAGTAAAAATTTCAGAAACAGGCACACAGAATTTTCTCAACTTCCAAGGCCCAGGTATCAATTCTACACAGCCAAAGTTAATAGCTATGTTTTTACATAATTGAGGTATAGCATTCGTAGTGGATGCTGGGGCAAGCTCTACTTTATTTTCAGAGATCCAAGAATTGTGTACTTGGCTTTGTAACAGCTGACACTGAGAAAACATAAATAATGACTTTCATCCTGTAGGTCTGGTTTAAGGGTTAATTCTAAGTAGCCCATAGTAGCATGTTTTACCTGATGTAACTGTTGAAAAAATCATCAGTATGGTCAGTTTACTCTAACCTAATACACAGAAAAATATATTTTTGACTAACTTCAGCTCTGAAAAAAGACAACTCTGCTACTCCTACTCACAGGAATAGTAAGCATTTGCCAATAAATTTTTGTTCTGCTATCTACAGTGGATGTGGTGTAGTCTCTGATACTTCATTTTCTCGTGCGTGGTAGTCATGTCTGTTGCAGGTCAGCTTCTTGTGATGCAATCAAATTTGCTGCAAACCTAACTATATGATGTAATTTTTTATTTAGTTGTACTAAACTTCAGCCAGTATCACACAGTACATTCCCTTTTATTATTGTTGGTGCAGATGTGGCTGTCAACAATATGTGTGTTCAGTGTTGCCACGGAATTGTACTGTTGTTCAGCTGCAAAATATTCTGTACTGCTGCTAAAAATAACATATATCAATTAGTGAGTGTGTCTGTATTCTTGCCTTAGTTATCCAGCATGAAAATCACGTTTTCTGTGCTGTTTTATATTGACATTTGTGGCCCATCTGGCTCCACCATATTTTCCCTCATTATCTCATAAAGGCATGATTTTTGGGAAAAAAATTTATCAAACATAAAATGTGTTCCTCTGTACAACTGTTGTCATCTTGGTGCTGAATTCTAAGAAGGATTCAGCAAGATATCATTATTTTACTTAAGTCTTCATGTAAAGTACCCATTATTCTTGTCAGATTTTAATCAGACTTGAATTTCTCCACAGATTTTCAAAAAACTTCAAGTATCTAATTTCATGAAACTCCATCCAGTGGGAACCAATTTGCAAACACACCTGAGAAAGATCCTTTTCTTCTGCCTGGGAACTATTTGCAGATGAATATGCATCATTCATTATGAAATTTTCATCAGCACCTTCATATTGGCAAACTTCAGCTTCATTACTGCTAAACTCAGTTCATAAACTAGAACATGTTTCTGTAGGTTTTCATGCTACAACCATAATCAACACTTCATCTCAGCAAACCATGATGCAAGATGAACTTCCACTGAAGATGATGAAAATAAGAGTGATATCAGTTTCTGATTGTGGGGAACAGTTTGGTAGGTCAAGTGGCCAGCAGTTATGTAATGGTTTTAGCTTCCTGAATGTACTGCCTTGTTTGATGGAACACTGAACATTACTGCAACTTCATCCATACTATCCACCTGACGTTGCAATCATGAATTGTTCCTTGCATTAATCACAAATTGCTGAAACTGCAAAATCTTGTTTTCATATTCAAAAACTCAGCCAGGATTTTTGTGTTATCCTACTCTGAGTATGAAAGGTTAGGTCATGCCTCTTCACAAATCTGTAGCCCACAAGAAACTGTCCCATCAAATTCAGTGACAGTGCATTTGACTAACAACCATCTCGATGTAAATAAGGTCACATGTTGAGACATCAGAACTTCCACCCCACCCCCCCCCACCCCCCCGGTCTGTTACCACTCTTCCATCTCTTCTTCTCATTGTGGCCACTTTATGACATACTAACAAATGGTGTCTGTTCTTCTCTAAATACTGTAATTCCCTCTGCGATTTCTTCCATTCATATATCAATTTCTTTGTTGGGAGACACCCATAGTGTTCAACTGTCCTGTTTCTGTGTTCCTTGGCAAAATTTAACATAATCAATTCTGAAACGAGTGTACAAAAGCCTCGTATGGTTGCACCCATTGCATTAGGACTATGGATTTATAACAAAATGATTACCGTATATACATAATGCAACAGAGAAAAATATACCAATGAACAAATGATGACCTCCTCGGCTACAGGCTGACCGATCTCAAAGGAATGACTTTGACCATTCACTGCTAATTTGGACTGAGTGTACTGCTGACTGCTGCATACATAAATCAAAGCAGTGGGAAGGTGGAATGAGGTGTCATATGTGGAAGGCAGAGTCCAGCTCCACATTAATTCCCTGCAGTTATTTCCAAAAAAGGTTTATAAAAAGAAGCAAGTGTTTATTGACATTGTTCTTGGGAATAAAGGACAAGTTCTAGTGAGACATAAGGCCTCATTTGGATACTCAAGGCAACAGTGCACGTAGTGTTTGCTGTAAAACAAAAAATCATTGTATGCACCTAGTTCACATTCAGACCTTATATGTGGGAATTTTAGGTAACATCTTCCAGGAAAAACCGTCTTACTGTCCAAAAAATACAATATGTATAATTCATCTTCTTTCTTCTGTATGTGTAATGACAGATAAAATAGTCCAGTTCTTTTGCTCGTGTGTCACCTGTCTCCATAAAAATGTCCAGATGCAGTTTTCTCTCACAGCAATAACATGGTTAACACATCTCTGCCTAATAAGTCCGAATAATTTAATAAAAAATTGTTCCCAATAGATTTACAATACACTTCCTGCATAAAAGGATTTCCTACCTACGCACAGACACTTCACAATGCAGTGAATTTTTCACCCAATTAATATGTTTTGCACCAGAATCTTGAACAATTTCCTGTTCCTTCAATATGTTATCAACATATAGTGACAAAATAATGATCTCAATAAATGGTACATCTCTAATGCAGTAATTCCTGGAAACATGTGGCAAGAAATGATGTCGCATTCCAACTGAAAATTTCACACAGCGTGACAGAATGTCAATGGTCCGTGTGTAATTTACAACGTACATCAGCATTACTTAAACAGAGGATGTTGTGACCATGACTGTTTTACCTCCATTCCTTAGCGTGATGTATTCTGTGTTTAAAAGATGTATTTGGTTTATGTTCAGTTCAAATGGCTTATGTATACAGTTTTTATCCTGCAGAGCAATTAATTGCAGATGATATGATCAGCACAGTTATTACTTCAAAATACAGCACAAAATGTAAGCTGTTCTCAATTCAAGAAATGATGAATACTGAGAAAGCAATGGATGCTAATTAAAATACAAGAAACAGTACTCTGTGTCAATGAACAACTGAGAATACTGTGATAGAATCAATATTTGTAGAATAGTTTCAGCAAGATCAGGCTCTTCATCTACCACCTGTGCTTTAAAAAACTAATCCTGCTTTTTGTTCAAGAATTTGTGAACATCAAGAAAGACAGTAGTACTTGAAATGCAGTTTGATGGTGATAATGAATAACTAAATTGCAATTTATATAGAAAAATATTCTATGAAGGGAATGTCAATTTTAATACAGAATAATTGTTTTCAAGCTTACCCTTTTAAGATGCTTCCAGCTTAATAAGCAGAATACATTAAATATTTCCACAAAATTCCTTAAAAGGGTTTTACTGTACTTTCTTTCCCACCATGGTTGTATACTGATAACACACTTTATCATGTTACACACCAAAATCAGATGGTATATGGAAAGTATGGATAGAAATATATTTATTCTGTGAAGTTATGCATGGCAGAGATAGGTGCGAGAATTACAGGGGAATAGTATTAGGAAATGCAGCTTACAAAATTTTGTCAAATATAATATTGGGAAAAATTAAACCATATATTGAAAAAATTAAGGGGGACTATCAGAATGGATTCAGAGATGGAATATCTATCACTGACAACATATTTGCATTGAAAATAATAAATGAGAAAATTTCGGAGTACAATCAGAGTGTACAAAATCTATTTATTGATTTTCAAAAGGCATATGACTATACATAGAGACACGTTATGGAAATGTATGGAAGAATTTAAAATAGCTACTAAATTAATAAATATGTGTAAAACATG
>Ga0123355_10009220_pt1 | contig 14978 bp, 17 predicted proteins | sample TergutEmb28metaG_3_FD_89872 | JGI IMG/M metagenome (GOLD analysis project Ga0123355, IMG submission 89872) | Embiratermes neotenicus P1 segment gut microbial communities from Petit-Saut dam, French Guiana - Emb289 P1 | ecosystem: Host-associated > Arthropoda: Insects > Digestive system > Gut ...
GGGGTTTGATGGGGATTGGGTGGAGCGGAAGTTGGGGGATTTGCTTAAAGTCAATTCCGGCAGGGATTACAAGCATCTGAACCCTGGCGATATACCTGTCTATGGTACTGGCGGCTATATGTTAAGTGTGGACGAGAGTTTGTCCGAGTATGATGCAATAGGCATTGGCAGAAAAGGTACGATTGATAAGCCACAGCTACTAAAAGCTCCATTTTGGACAGTTGACACCTTGTTTTTCATGTTGCCTTTGCCTGATAACGATTTGTGTTTTCTGCACGCCGTGTCGCAAGAAATCGAATGGGCAAAGTTAGATGAGTCCACAGGTGTGCCATCACTTTCTAAAACAAATATTGAAAGCATCCCACGGCGTGTTCCCACCCGCGCAGAGCAAATCGCCATCGGTAACTTCTTTCGTAGTCTTGATGGACAAATAACGGCACAAGCTCAAAAAGTCGATCAATTGCAAACTCTCAAAAAAGCATATCTGCAAAAAATGTTCATTTGAGCGCAGACAAGCACCGCATAATCTTGTCGTTGTCTTGGTTTTCAAGCTCTCGAATGATATGCAGATACGTTTCCTGCGTGGTCGTCACGCTAGAATGACCTAACCGTCTGGCGATGCTGGCGATAGACACCCCCGCAAAAATCAACAGCGAGGCGTGGGTGTGGCGTAGACTATGTAACGATATGATAGGCACGTCCGCTTTTTGACACAGCATTTTGAGCCGATCATTGACGGTCGAGTTGAATACTCTACCACTCACAAAAATCGGCTTATCATCCGGCAAGCCCCTTGTTAAATCAGCAATCTGCTGACTTAGCAAGGGGTCTATTTGTATCACTCGTTTCGAGGATTCATTTTTGGTGTCTGCGAATCCGCCGCGGGTGCTTTTGTAATCCCACGTCTTTGAGATTTTTATCCTCTGAGATGCAAATGCTGAGCCGTGAGGTGGCATCTAAAAAGAGTACAGCGGGTTCTGTTCGTGATTTTCTCGCCACAGTCAAACGGTATACACGCATGAAAAAACTCACGCCAGAGATTCTGTGTGAGTTCGTGGATAAGATTGTGGTGCATCACCGTGAGCGGATAAGTATTGCGGGCAAGGACAGCCCTGCCGCCGAGGTGCAGAAAGTTGAAATTTTCTACAACTGCGTTGGCGCAATCAATGTGCCGGACTTGAAGAAGATTCCGCAAATGGAAATTCACATTCCAACAAGAAAAGGCGTAGCGGTGAGCTATGCTAGCGCTTGAAATGAAAGTGGGTGTTGTTAGGGGATTTGAGATTGTACTACAATCTCAAATCCCCTAACAACACCCTCACTGGCGGAGAGGGCGGGATTCGAACCCGCGGTAGGTTGCCCTACACAGCATTTCCAATGCTGCACCTTACGACCACTCGGACACCTCTCCGTATTTAAATTCAGACCGAAAATAGCGGCCTGGGACTCAGCCACTCTAGCCTGACCCGTCTATAATATAGATTATGGAGGATTCAAAGTCAAGAAAAATTACTGCGAAAACTTTTGTTATTTCTTCCGGGTGGATTTAATCAACCTTTATCTTGTAGGCAATAAACGCCTGCACTCCAACCAGGTATCATCAGTCATGGACGCACCAGTTAATTCGTTTGCACTATGCGAGCAAAAAAATTGCACACAAATATGGTATACTAGCCTTTATTTTTCTTGACAGGCGTTAATAAGGGTTATAGAATACTATGGATGATAGTGGTGAAATATTAGGGGTATTTTCACGATTTATGAGCAATCGCGAAACACAAGCTGACGGGAGTCGAACTCCCGCCAACTCAAGCCGCAAGGTAGCGGGAACGTCAAGATGACATATTAATTCTGACTTTTTGCAGCGCGAAGCTTTCATCATAAGGATGCAGGGCAGCAAGCAATGGGCACTGAATCCAACAAATATAACGAAAAATGGAGGTGTATATACCTACAATGTTTGGATCACCGCTAGATATTATAATATTTGTGGCCGCTATAATTGTGGCAGCAGTTATTGGATTCATACTTGGTATCTTGTACAGAAAAAAGGTATCGGAACGTGAAATTCAAAGTGCCGAAGAAAAAGCCAAAAAAATCATTAACGATTCGATAAAAGCCGCCGAAAACAAAAAACGTGAAGTATTGCTTGAAGCCAAGGAAGAGATACATAAAAATCGCAGTGAGTACGAGCGAGAGATAAAAGAGCGCCGCACAGAAATACAAAAACAGGAGCGAAGACTTCAACAAAAAGAAGAGATGCTCGACAAAAAAACCGATCTCATTGAAAAGAAATCGGAAACACTCGCAAAAAAGACTGCGGATCTCGAAGCTGCCCACGAAGATGTTGCAGCACTAAAACGCGGTCAGTACGAAATGCTAGAACGAATCTCCGGATACACAGTTGAGGAAGCCAAGAGCTACCTCATCAAAAACTTGGAATCAGAAGTTACACATGAGGCGGCAATGAAAATCAAGGAAATCGAAGACCGTCTCAAAGAAGAAGCCGACCAGAAAGCGAAAGAACACATTTCTCTAGCTATTCAAAGATGCGCAGCGGATCATGTCGCTGAGGCGACCGTCTCTGTGGTACCCCTGCCCAATGACGAAATGAAAGGCCGCATCATAGGTCGGGAAGGCCGGAATATACGTGCAATTGAAACCCTTACCGGAGTAGACCTTATCATAGATGATACCCCAGAGGCAATAACACTTTCGAGCTTTGATCCTGTCCGACGCGAAATCGCCAGAATAGCGTTGGAAAAGCTGATTTTAGATGGACGTATCCACCCTGCCAGAATCGAGGAAATGGTAGAGAAAGCAAAAAAAGAAGTGGATGCAACGATAAAAGCCGAAGGCGACAGAGCCACATTCGAAACGGGTGTACACGGACTCCATCAAGAAGTTGTTAAGTTGCTGGGAAGAATGCGTTACCGGACGAGTTATGGACAAAATGTCCTGAATCACTCGATAGAAGTTGCGCATATTGCAGGTCTTTTAGCTGCGGAGCTTGGTGCCGACGTTATGTTGGCAAAGCGTGCGGGACTACTGCATGACTTGGGGAAAGCCGTTGATCATGAGGTCGAGGGGAGTCATGTTACCATCGGTGTAGACCTTGCAAGGAAATATAAAGAGAATGACGAGGTCTTGCACGCGATTCATGCACATCATGGTGATGTAGAACCGCGTACAATCATAGCGTGCCTCGTTCAAGCATCAGATTCAATATCAGCAGCCCGACCGGGTGCGAGACGCGAAAACATTGAAAGTTATGTCAAGCGGCTCGAAAAACTTGAAGAACTTACATGCTCGTTCAGTGGCGTAGAAAGCTCATATGCAATTCAAGCTGGGCGCGAAATTCGCATTATGGTCAAGCCGGACGAGGTCACAGAAGATGAAATGGTTCTTCTAGCTCGTGAGATTGCCAAGAAGATTGAAGTTGAGCTTGAGTATCCAGGGCAAATCAAAGTGAATCTGCTCAGAGAAACAAAAGCAATAGAATACGCAAAATAGGCAAAAAAACCGGTGGCAATGATAAAATAGCTGCCGGTTTTTTCTCGCAACACTTTCTGTTTTACCAATGCTTGCACATCATGCAGATTAGGTTCTATCATACAACAATTCTTGAAAAAGAAGTGCCAAAGGAGTATAATCAACTATCGCACGAAATAAAACTGACGGGAGTTTGACTTCCATCAGCTAAGGGGAGCAAAAAGCAATTGTTAATACTTGGCATTGACCCCGGTGTTGCAACGGTGGGGTTCGGAATTATCAGCGAGTCAGGCGGCAAGCAAATGCTACGCCGCTACGGTGTCATCACTACCCCGGCGGGAATGAGACTGGCGCTTAGACTGAGTCAAATCAAATCTGACGTTTCCGAGCTTATCGAGACATTCAAACCAGACGCAATAGCGGTTGAAGAATTATTTTTCAACACAAACATGAAAACAGCAATCGCAGTTGCACATGGTCGTGCTGCGGTTATTTTGGCAGGTGAGGAGCATGGGATTCCTATGTATGAATATACGCCTCTGCAGGTGAAAAAGGCAGTCGCCGGGTATGGACATGCGACAAAAAAGCAAGTGATGGAAATGGTCAGCAGGCTCTTGTCAATGGCAGAAATCCCAAAGCCTGACGATGCTGCCGATGCGCTGGCCATAGCAATTTGTCATTCAAGAACTGCGAACTCATTAATGAACATACAGGGGGGAAATACATGTTCTACTATCTAGATGGAGAAGTTTCAATTATTGGGCAAAATCTTGCGGTTATAGACATTTCTGGTGCAGGTTATGCCTGCATGACCACAATGAATACGATTTCGCGTCTCGAAGTAGGCAAAAAGGCAAAGCTGTACACGTATTGCAATGTCAAAGAAGACGCTTTCGATATATATGGTTTTTTTGACTTGAGTGAAAAACGCTGTTTTGAACAACTGTTAAGTGTTTCGGGGGTTGGGCCGAAAGCAGCATTGTCTATACTTTCGGCATCCACACCTGAATCGCTGGCATTGGCCATTATCAGCGATGACGAGAGTGCGCTGACTGTTGCGGCTGGGGTAGGGAAAAAACTTGCTCAGAGAATCATACTTGAGCTTAAAGACAAGGTGAGCAAGGACACAGCAACGCTGAAATCGTCAGGATATGTTCCCACGAGTAGCGAGGCTGGTCAGCCCGCAGGAAAACAACGGGATGCGGCAGCAGCCCTTGCAGTGTTGGGTTACAGTCAAGGTGAAATTTCTGCGGCGATGCGCAGCTTGGATGTAGGCATGTTGAGTGTAGAAGAAATCATCCGCGAGATTCTTAAAAAAAGCGTTAAATAAATGTGCTTATACCCGCCTTGGAGTGGGTGTGGCAAAATGGAGTTTGTGAGGACGACATGGGAATAGATTACAGCGACAATATTCTTGAAGAAATAGACTTTGATGAAGAAAACACAGTGCTACTGACCCCTGCATTTTCAAGCGAAGATGCAAGCGAGGGACGACTACGCCCGCAGACACTTGAAGAATATGTTGGACAAGAAAAAGCAAAAGGAAATCTGGCAATTTTCCTAGAAGGTGCACGCCGTCGTCAAGAACCGCTTGACCATGTGCTTTTGCACGGTCCACCCGGTTTAGGAAAAACGACTCTTGCGGCAATAATAGCCAACGAAATGGGCACTGCACTGCGGAAAACATCAGGCCCTGCAATTGAGAAACCAAAAGACCTTGCCGCCTTGCTGACGAATCTGAACGAAAACGACGTGCTATTTATAGATGAAATCCATAGAATGAATCGCGCTGTCGAAGAAATACTTTACCCAGCCATGGAAGACAAACAAATTGACATCATAATAGGGCAAGGGCCGACTGCGGCTTCTATATGTTTAGACCTAAAGAACTTTACACTTGTAGGGGCGACCACGCGTTCGGGACAGCTCAGTTCACCACTTCGGGACAGATTTGGAATTGACTTGAAACTAGAAATGTACACGACACAAGAGCTGCAAATCATAGTTGAACGCTCGGCAAAGATACTCAATATTCCTGTTGACCAGCAAGGGGCTCATGAGATAGCTTCAAGAAGCCGTGGCACACCCAGAATTGCAAACAGGCTTCTGAGGCGTGTGCGTGACTTTGCCGAAGTTACTGGAGATGGTGTAATAACACATTTTTCGGCAGATGATGCACTGACAAGACTGGAAATAGACGCGACAGGGCTTGATGCGGTTGACAGGAGGCTTTTGGAGAGTATAATAGTAAACTATAATGGTGGGCCGGTGGGTCTTGAGACGATTGCAGCAACGATTAATGAAGAGTCAGTGACAGTAGAAGATGTGTACGAACCATTTTTGATGCAGCAAGGTTTTTTAACAAGGACGCCGCGCGGTAGATGTGTAACACGCAGGGCATATGAACATTTGGATATGCTTTATCCAGGACATGAACAGATGACGATTTGAATGCAGCGTTTAGAGGGTGAGGATTAAAAGACCTCTTAAATGTAGGCAGACTAATAATGGAATGGAGCTTGTGAGGACAAATGGGAAAATATTTTGGAACAGACGGCATCCGTGGGGTAGCAGGAGCGCAGCTCAGCGCTGAGCTGGCATTCAAAATTGGGCAAGCAGCGGCGACGGTACTTGCAAGGGAAGATGGAAAGCGACCGACGGTCATGATTGCCAGAGATACGCGTATATCATGTGATATGCTCGAAGCGGCTATTTCATCAGGATTATGTTCATTGGGCGCCAATGTTACATTGCTTGGGGTTTTGCCGACACCGGCAGCAGCATACCTGACGATAAAAACGCAAGCAGATATGGGCGTTGTCATATCGGCATCGCATAACTCATTTGAACATAACGGGATCAAACTTTTTGGCGCAAACGGATATAAACTCAATGATGATTTAGAAGCGAGAATAGAAGAACTTATTGACAATAGCGATGAAATCAAAAACAAAACAGGTGGGGAACTTGGACGTATAAGTCACGATCACGGCTTTTGGACTGAGGAATATGTCAAATATATCGCGAGCGCGTCAACCGGAGGCCGATTTGGCGGCAGGATAGCGATTGATTGTGCAAATGGTGCTGCAACAGAAACGGCTCGGCTTCTTTTTCGGCAACTAGACGCAGAATTTGAAATAGCTTATGATGAACCGAATGGTGTAAACATCAATTATGGCTGCGGATCAACGCATCTGGATTATCTTTGTGATATGATGAAAAGCGGCAGATTTAGTTTGGGAATCGCATTTGATGGAGATGCTGACAGATGCCTGATTGTAGACGAACTCGGCAACACCATCGACGGAGACATGATGTTGGCGGTTTTCTGCCAAGATATGAAAGCGTCCGGAGCGCTTAAAGGCAACGGTTTTGTGGGAACTGTCGTTTCGAATGCAGGAATGGAAGTGTTTGCGAAAAATAATGATGTGACATTTCACCGCGCTGCTGTGGGAGACAGAAATGTACTTGAAAGAATGATTGAAACAGGCTGTAATCTGGGTGGAGAATCATCAGGACATGTTATTTTTTCAGACGAAGCAACGACCGGTGATGGTCAGTTGACTGCGGTCAAATTTCTAGATGCTTTAAATCGCTCAGGGAAAAAAGCATCGGAACTTATAAGCGATATACCGCGATTTCCTCAAGTAATGCCCAGCTTCAAACTCACCGGAGGTGCGACACAGAGAGATGCGATCATGCAACATCCTAAATTGCAAAGTGAGTTGGAAAAATATGAAGAAATCTTGTCAGGTAGCGGAAGAGTATTTATCCGCCCATCGGGAACAGAACCGATAATCCGTGTTTTAGTTGAGGCGGAAACAGAGGGCAAAGCAATGGAAATAGCCGAGCACTTTATAGACCTGATGAAAACAATTTGACTGATGTGTTGCTAAATCAGCGATTTCTAGTCAAATATTGAACAAATATTGAGGTTTTTGCATAAAAAAGCTTGACTTTATTTACAGCTATAAATATACTAATTGAGGCAAATAGCATATTTGCCTCAATTATGTGATTTTTTTACTAATACGGTATGGACGGTAACGTGTTTTTTTGGCAAACTTTATGAATGGCGTAGATGACTGCACTAGCCTTGAATTGGCTCAAAAAGCCTTTAGAGAGGACACGGAAGCGGAAGAGGCGCTCGTATCTGAATATGTTCAGCTCGTAAGAGCATGTGCCAGACCTTATTTTTTGGCAGGCGGCGACAGTGAAGATTTGATACAGGAAGGGATGCTCGGACTTTTATCCGCAGTGAGAAACTTCAATCCGCAAAAAGGCGTGAAATTTTCTACATATGCCGAGTTTTGCATCAGACGGCGTATTTACAGTGCAATCAGGTCGGCGTCTAGTTACAAACATACCCCTCTCAATAGCTATATTTCATTGGAATCTCAGCAACTTGACGAAACAAGTGCCCAAAGTGCGCATTTTTTGCGTGATCCTGAAGACTCTGTTATAGCGCGAGAGAGCGTCGTGGAGGTTGAGAAGCTTCTTTACGGTGCACTATCCCGGTTTGAGTCCAGAGTTTTAGAGTTATTTTTGGATGGGATGTCTTATAAAGACATGGCTGCGAAGTTGGGCAAGCCAATCAAATCGGTAGACAACGCTACGCAAAGGATCAGAAGAAAGTTGGCACAGATTCTCGGGCAGGCGTAGCCCCAAACATGGCGTAAATCAGTGAAAGCTGAACGCAAATACAGGCCCTAAAGGGTACGATTTTTAGTCAAAAGAGAGGTTTCAAAATGTACGAGGACAAAACATTAGCATGTAAGGAATGTGGTGCAGAGTTTGTGTTCACAAGCGGTGAGCAAGAGTTTTATGCAGAGCGTGGCTTCCAAAATGAGCCACAGCGTTGCAAAGCTTGTCGTGATAACAGAAAAGCAGCAGCACGCGGTCCGAGGGAATACTTCACAGCAGTATGCGCAGATTGCGGCAGTGAAGCAAAGATTCCTTTCGAACCAAAGACTGACAGACCGGTATACTGCAGCGATTGTTTCGCAAAGAACAGGGAATAACCGTCAACCGAATGGAGGTTCGAAAAATGTCGTTTACGAAAGACATGATCATATCTGATATCCTTGATAAGGCTCCGGAGACTGTGCCAATGTTCAATTCAATAGGGATGCATTGTCTCGGTTGTGCAATGGCAAGCGGTGAAACTCTTGAGCAAGCGTGTGCAGCACACGGCGTAGATGTCGATGCGTTTCTTGACACGCTGAACTCAGTAGTTGATAAGAAATAAATAGGAATCAAATTATGAACAAAAACGGGTCGCAAAGGCGACCCGTCTTTGGTTCAGTAGTAAAAGTTTGAAATGCAGAGTGCATATAGCGCATAGAGTGTATGCAAGTGTTTATCTGGGAGCGCAAATGAAAAAACTACCAAAGCGGCTGCAAGTGATTGCCGATTTTATAAATGAAGGTGCTCGTGTTGCTGATATAGGAACAGACCATGGGTATCTGCCTGTGTTTCTTGCATTGACAAACCATGCAAGCAGGATTATAGCATCTGACATCAGTGCGGGCTCACTGGGCGCAGCCCGCCGCTCAGCCGATAAATACAATGTATCTGAAAAAATAAACTTTGTAAATGCCCCCGGTCTGACCGGCATTAACGAAAATGAAGTTGATACCATTGTAATTGCTGGCGTCGGTGGTGAAACAATTATTGAGATTCTTGAAGAAACACAGTGGACAAAAAATGGCAAAAGGCTTATACTACAGCCGCAGACAAAAAGAGAAGTGCTCTGTGACTATTTAGGCGAAAACGGATATATAATATGTGAAGTGAAGACTGTCAAAGATCGGGGCAGAGACTACTTTATCATGATTGCTCAAGGAGAACAGAAAGATGACAACGGTTAATGATGTATATGAATTTTTGAATAAGATTGCCCCTGTTGACATGAAGATGGAGTTTGATAATGTAGGATTTCTTGTTGGACGTGCAAATGATGAGGTATTGAAAATAGTTGTGGCACTCGACATAACCAATGATGTCATATTAGAGGCAATTGATTACGAAGCGCAGCTAATCGTATCTCATCATCCGCTTTTCTTTTCCATTAAGAGTGTTACAGATAATGACTTGATTGGAAAAAAAATCATCCATATGTTAAATGCAGATTTGTCAGCGATTTGTATGCATACAAATCTTGATGCGGCTCGCGGTGGTGTAAACGATGCACTGGCAAAAGCTGCCGGAATCACAGATTGCGGAGCAGTGGAATTCTTAGTGCAGGGAAGCAGCCTGCCGACAGGAGAAACTTATGCGATAGGCAGAGTTGGGCATCTGGCAAAACCGTGTTTTATGCAGGAATATTTAGAAGTATTAAAAAAAGCGCTGGGCGCTAATGCATTAAGATACTATGACTCAGGCCGTGAGGTGCATAAGATTGCAGTTGTTGGCGGTTCTGGGGGAGATGAACTTTATACCGCAATCAAGCATGGTTGCGACACATTTGTTACTGCTGATATTAAATACCATTTGTTTCTTGAGGCGAAAGAATTAGGCATAAACCTGATAGATGCAGATCATTTCTGCACCGAAAATACGGTAACGCAAGTGCTTTTTGAAAAGCTGAGTAAAACGTTCCCTGATTTACAAGTAATAGTATCGAAGCGGCATAAACAAACTGTGCAATTCTATTAATCGATTCTCAGGTAGTTGCTTTTTAAGTGGGACTCGGATTTTTGCTTTACAAATCGAATAAAGATGGTGTATTATACATGTCTGCCGACAAGTTCGGTAAATATAATTGCGATGCATCTGCCTCAGGCAGAGTATCAGCAGGAGGAATTTAATAATGAGAAAAACAGGCATCAATGTGGGCAAGATGGTACAGTTGGCCGTACTTGTCGCAATCATCGTGGTTTTGGCAGTTACCCAAATAGGTTTTATTATGTTGGGGCCTCTGTCAATCACAATCATGATGATACCAGTAGCAATCGCCGCAATTGTAGTTGGCCCGGCCGGAGGAGCGATTGCAGGCGGAGTTTTTGGTCTTACAGCATTTATAAGAGGGATTTCCGGAGTAAGTCTATTTGCAGCAACGCTGATAAACATAAATCCGATTTATGCGTTTATCCTTTTTGTCGTGGCACGAGTACTTGCAGGCTGGATTCCCGGACTTATCTATAAGGCACTTAGTGCGAAAAAAAATAAAACGCTGTCAGCGACGGTGGCCTGCTTTGTGGCACCGATTTGCAATACAGTGTTTTTTCTGAGCACCCTTTTTCTGCTATTTGGCAACACTGAATACATCAGAGGATTTGGCGACACGGCATGGGCAATCATTATGACGTTGGCCGGAATCAATGCAGTGGTTGAAGCAGGTGTGGGCTTTATCGTAGGAACAGCTATAAGCCGTGCGCTGGTACATTTTTTGCCGGGTAAAAAACCGGAAATGAGCAACGAGGCAAAGGTGTCAGTATGATTTTAGCATTAGATGTAGGTAACACAAATATCACCGTCGGTTGTATAACCGACGGTGATGCCGCTCCTTGCGTATGTGCCGATGAAGTTATTGAGACCGAGCAAGCCCGGCTCAACCCCCCAGTTTGCTCGGATATAACGCATGTGTTCAGGATTTCGACGAATATAGCAAGAACTGCTGATGAGTATGCTATTCAAATTAATAATATGCTGCAGTTCCAGGGAATAAAGCGCAATAGTATAGTCGGTGCGGTTATTTCCTCTGTGGTTCCACCCTTGACAAGCACATTTAAAAATGCAGTGAGGCAACTTGCAGGCGTAGAGCCAATCATTGTAGGTGCAGGGGTTAAAACAGGTTTGAACATACTCATAGACGACCCTGCTCAACTTGGCGGAGATATGGTTGCAACGGCGGTAGGTGCTATTGCAAAAAAATCGCTGCCTGCTATAGTTGTAGATTTCGGCACAGCGACGAAAATGTTTGTAATTAATCAAAACGGAAGTTTTATTGGTGGCGCTATTTTACCGGGTGTGGCGCTGTCAATGAATGCGTTGGCAGCGGGAACATCACAACTGCCGCGTATACCTATTGAAGCTCCATTGAAGAGCATTTCGACCAATACTATAGACTGTATAAAAAGTGGTGTGATTTTTGGCGCGGCATCAGCAATTGACGGAATGGTTGAGCGCTATGAGGCTGAGTTAGGTCAGCAAGCGTTAGTCATCGCTACCGGGGGATTAGCAGAGTCGGTCTATAAGCATTGTAAGCATGAAATAGTCTATGATCCGCACCTGATTCTTCATGGCCTGAGTTTGATATACGAGAAAAACAAGCGGAAGTAAAACTTAGGCACTCTGGTATGTTGGGGTCTGACTAATGATTTTCTGTTTTGCTCGGAACGGGTCTCGTCGCCCTACACTTCGCAAAACAGAAAACCATCAGCCAGCCCCTTGACGGTCTGCGCTCTGGAGTGCTGGGGTTTGTCAGATGATTTTATGCACCCATAGATTTTCGTTTGGCCGGAACTCCAATATATACGCCCGGCTCAGTGATGCTTTTGACCACAACTGCGCCTGCGCCTATAACAACATCACTGCAAATGGAAATGCCGTTTCGGACACAAGCCCCGATACCAATGTGCGTACCGGCACCAATACGAACATCTCCACCGGATACAGCCCCCGGAGAAACATGAACAAAATCGCCAACAGTATTGTCGTGATCCAAGCTTGCTGATGTATTCACTATGCAATGTTGCCCTATACTGGTTCGTGGATTGACTACGCACCCTGCCATCAAAACCGACCCTCTGCCAATCTTGACCTGATCACCAATAATAGCCGAGGGGTGGATTGCCGAACCATACTCTAATGAGTATGTCTCGGCGATTTGTTTTCTTATTGCATTGTTGCCGACTCCAATAATAAACATACATTCGGAATAATTGACACAAAGATTGATTTTGCCCAAGACTTTGACACCCATAACCACAGTACCTACAGCGACACCATCGTCCAAAAAACCTTTGATTGTGAAACTGCGTTTAGTCAAAATGTCAGCAATAACAGCCCCATGCCCTCCTGCGCCGAGTATGATATATTCTTTATTTGCAGCACGAATCATGCGACCACCTCACAAAATCCCTCGACCGCAATGGCGCCGAGATGTTCCTGCTTTCTAATACTTCTCATTTCCGGTGAAAACTTCCATAGTTTCGCTTGTTTCGGAAGAAATCCCACTTCGGTCAAGAACCTTAATTAACGTAGAAATGATAATTTTTACATCAAGATGAAAACTAAAATTATCCACATACCAGCAATCCAGAATAAACTTTTCTTGCCAGGATATCGCATTTCGGCCACTGATCTGGGCATGACCCGTAAGTCCGGGGCGCACATTATGCCGCCGCATCTGCTCGGCGCTATAAAGGGGTAAATACTGAACAAGCAACGGTCTAGGGCCAACAAGGCTCATATCACCTTTGAGGATGTTCCACAGCTCGGGGAGCTCATCTAGACTTGTTGCCCGTAACATTTTGCCAAAAGAGGTCAATCGCTTACTATCCGGTAGCAGTTTACCATTTTCATCTTTTTTATCAGACATTGTGCGAAACTTGCAAAGCCTAAATAATTTGCCGCTCAAACCTGGACGTTCCTGTCTAAACAAAGCAGGAGCACCCAATTTGATTCTCACTAAGATAGCAACAACGAACAAGACCGGAGACAGAAGTACAAGTCCGATAATAGAAAACACTATGTCAAATAACCGCTTCCCAAATTTACGATACATATTTCACCTGTTGATAAGCTTGTTTATAAGTTCACAAACACGATCCTGCTCACTCGCCGTCATATTTACATCAGATGGCAAACACATGCCGCGTGAAAATAAGTCGTGGCAAACAGGTATGGTCGTAACAGACACCGAATCGCAATCTGCATAAAAAGGTTGTAAACTCATCGGTTTCCATAATGGCCTTGTCTCAATGCGTTCTTGCTCAAGCTGTTCCATGATTTCGACAGCAGTTATGGGGCAACCATTTTCAAGCGTCAAACATGAAAGCCAATGATTAGCCTTACAATTGCTCGGAACAGGGTTCATGCGAATAAACTCATTGCCTCCGAGCAAAGCAGCGTACCGGCTATAAATTCCAGTTTTTTGCGAAACTCTCAAATCAAGCGTATTGAGCTGTCCGCGGCCGATTCCTGCACAAATATTTGACATGCGATAATTATATCCAAGCTCACTATGTTGATAATGGCGAGCAGGGTCGCGTGACTGAGTAGACCAAAACTTGGACTTTTTGATAATATCCTCATGCGCACAAATTAACGCACCGCCACCGGAGGTAGTGATGATTTTATTTCCATTAAACGATAAAATCCCGATATATCCGAACCTGCCTGTCTGTTTGCCTTCGAATGTGCTGCCAAGAGACTCAGCAGCATCCTCAATTATGGGGACATTATATCTGTCACAAATTTCTGTGATTTGATCAAACTTGGCAGGTGTGCCGTAAAGGTTGACAACGATTACGGCTTTGACATCAGGATACTTTTTAAACGCCAGCTCCAGAGCCTCCGGGCACATGTTCCAGCTGTCCGGCTCACTATCTATGAAAACGGGTGTAGCACGTTCATATTTGATTGGATTACATGTAGCGGCAAAAGTCATGTCAGAGCAAAAAACGATATCTCCGTTAGAAATGCCCAGCGCTTTCAGCGATAAATGTATGGCAGCAGTTCCGGAAGAAAGTGCGGCAACATGTGAAGCTCCGATATAAGCAGCCAATTCTTTCTCAAATTCATCGACATTTGGACCGATAGGGGCAACCCAGTTGGTATCAAATGCTTCTTGTATATACATCATTTCAGTGCCGTTTAAAGCAGGATTTGAAAGAGGGATTACTTTGCTCATTGCTTCACCTCAAAACCGTAATTTAAGTGTCATATTATCATCTTCAAAACGAAATGACAAGTGCAGTATACCTAGAATTACGAGATTTTGCTTGTTGCGAAGAATAAGAAATTAGGATAAAATGCTATAATTGCCAATGTGATTAAAACCCACAATGGCAATAAGAACACGGAATCAAGAATGGAGACAAAATAAGCATGGATGGAATAAGTATAGAAATTATTGGTCTGATAGTCTGGAATTTTTTTACATTTTGCCTTTATGGAATCGACAAATATAAAGCAAAACACAACAAATGGCGCATCAGTGAGAAAGTACTTTTGCTTGCAGCCGTTCTGATGGGTGCAGTGGGGGCGCTTTTGGGCATGTATATTTTTCGACACAAAACAAAGCATCTTGCATTCAAGATTGGAGTGCCGATAATTTTATTAATTAATATTGCAGTAGTACTGGTCTACACAGGCAAATTGCCGTTATAAACTACCGTCAAGCGATGGAGACTTAATGACGGTGTCAAGTTGTTCTGGGTAAATCCACGCTAAAAAGTTTAGCTGACGTTTCTTAGTTTACCCAAAGCATCTAAAGCGACTTTGGATCCGGTAGTTTTACCGGATATTTTGTTATCATA
>Ga0123355_10009222_pt1 | contig 14977 bp, 8 predicted proteins | sample TergutEmb28metaG_3_FD_89872 | JGI IMG/M metagenome (GOLD analysis project Ga0123355, IMG submission 89872) | Embiratermes neotenicus P1 segment gut microbial communities from Petit-Saut dam, French Guiana - Emb289 P1 | ecosystem: Host-associated > Arthropoda: Insects > Digestive system > Gut ...
GAAAAAATTCACGCATGCGCACTAAGGTTCAAGGTCGGCTCATGCAAGCGCGCTAGATTATAATCCATCAGGTGTTCGCATAAAAAAATACGGTCGGATACTTTTCTAACAGACCACGTATACACATACATACATACATACAGACGCGTGCACACACACACATATATATATATATATATATCAAACCGACTAATCTTGTTCCCTACACACACAAGTAACTCAGTAGAATGATTACAAAACTTCCCACCAGAAGAACACAGACACTCAGAACTACCAACTATTTCATTAACTAACTAATACTCTAACGTGCATTGGATTTAAGCTCCACAAATAAAGTTTATTATATATATATATATATATATATTGCTTCATAGGTGACTAATGTGAGATGCACAAGTTTTTAATATTTTCCTTGTTATTTCATTGTAACCTGATTTATTTTATTTTTTTAAAAAAGGGAATGTATTATAATTTTTATCTCAGCTTCAGTGATTGGGATTAATTTTCTGCTGGGGAAGTTTCAATTAACTTCTACACAACTAATGGATGGACAGATAAGCATGAAGTCTACTTTCTCACTGCAAAGATTTCAAGTCATATAAATCATGTGTTGTTAATGTTATATTGAAATACAATTTACATTTATTTCATTCGGTAGCATGACCATACGACATACTGGATGGGTTAAAATATTTTTACTTTCACAGTTTTTTAATATATTTAGTATCAACTACTTCCACCACAAAAAAATTTATTACATAATATATATTTTTTTCCCCTACCTTTTGAAATAACCTCAAAGTTTCAAACCATTTCCACGTTATCAGCCATTGACTTGTACATACCGGATTTGTGGTAAGTTAATGACCTACATATACATCAAGTTTCAAATAACTAGTTGCAATGATTCATCATTTACTGCCATCAAAATGAAAGATAAATACACATCGTGTTTCCACCACACTGCAACAAAAGTTACTATTTTGCGAAATTCCCTCCATTTTTCTTACCTGAAGTGGGTCCTCTAGCACTCCTGAGCAGATAGGACACACCAGTTCTTCATCAACTTCACCCTGAAACCGATTCACTTCAAAACCCATTTTGTGTAGACCTGAAATGAATGCATTTAATAGAGTGTATTACTTACCGGAAACAAAGTTCATAGATTTCCAGCTCTGTTTTAAGTTTTATATTTCTTCATGTTGAAAAGGTAATGTATTCTCAATTTTTCACCTATAGCAGTAATGTAAAGGCATCAGAAGAAAATTTTTATTTAAAACTATAAACTGGCAGGTCTACATAAAATGATACGTTAGCATACAAAATACATGGACAAGCTGAAAGAAAAAATGAGCAATATTACAAATGAGATATCATAAAATACCTACAAGAACCTGTTAACTTAAAACTGAGGGATGCAAATGTTTTGCACAGTGGGTCTTAACTTTGAGACTGGCCAGACAGAGAGAAGTTTCTTCCACAAGTATTTCCTTTCTCTCATTCTTTATGCAGTAAAAATTTGTGAATGTGTTGTGTATCAGGTTGCACATACTGCCTATGGTTTATCACATTCACTGTGGAAAAATCCAATCCCACCACAAGTGTGCTCTCATTTAAAAATGTACAGTTGTACCTTCAACCTTAATTTCACCAGGAAAGTCAAAAGACCATGAAGGCATAAGTTTCCACTATGATGCAAAGAGAAATCACAAATACTAACATATTATTTAGCGTTCCATACAAGACATCAGAGGTCATGTTTGCTCTCTTTGGGAGGATATGCCAGTTACTGAGGTTACGTATGTAACTTCTAGCTGTATGCAAAGGCTGTATATTTCAAGGGTGTACAACACTGATAAAGCCAATTTTACAAATGTAATGGCTAAACATTATACAATTGTACAATTTCACAACTGTCAAAATACATTAACAAGTACAGTACACCTCATGTCATCCAAAAGTAGTACCTAACACACTAATGCTGGCACCATATCTCACTGCCAAAAATGAAGCAGTATATTTTGATGTACTCCCCTTTCTCTGTACACGGACTACACACAACCAGTAATATACAACTGCAGATGCAGGTTTAGCCCAAGGAAGAGTTAGAAATAATATTACATATGTTGTATTAATATTTTTATAATTAGTTTGGAGTGGTGTTTAGAAATTTTTTTTTTTTTTTTTGCTTGTAAAACCCTTTTGGCTTAGAAAAATAACCACAGATCATCACATCTTTGTTCATGTAAATATAGTGTGCCAGATGATAGGCATCCAAAATTAAAAATCTCACAACTCATTTCAGATAGTTACAAATATATGCCAGTAGCATATATAATAATACAATGTATGATTTGACCTCAATTAAGCAGACTGTTGCTCACTCTGTAGGTACAGGGTGTTTCTTAATTAGATATTCCAAGAGTCAAACAAAATAAACACACTGTCACTTAAGTGCAGTTATTTTTAACAAAACATTATTCCTTTAATTAAAAAAAAAAAGTGAACTTCTCAAAGTAACCATTACAAAAATGTATCCATGATTCCCCTGGGAACCCGTCACAGATCTTACAGTATCCAAAGAGCACACTTTGGGAACCACAACTTTAAAGGTTTAATTTAGCATTGGCAGAGTTTATGTTCAGTAAAGAGAGAGAAAGAAGAGCTATTATGTTGTCAGAGTTAGCAGAATTTATGTAACTAGCAACAGAGTGTTATGTAATACTTTTAGATTTGGTAAGATCCAGTGTTGTTGGTAAAAAGATGGCAATCGTCACTTAACATTGATAGAAAGCATCTCTTTTGCTGGGAATTTCAATCAAATTTTTTTCTGGGACCTGCTGAGTAGGACAGTTTTTTGATGGGAGTTTCTGCAGACACCAGTAGCCAAATTATGGGTGCAATCAGCGATCAGAGCTTCAGACCTTCAAAATGTCAACCTATGACATCTATGAAGGTTTGTTAATTGGGCAGTCAGAGTATTAGTTGATTTGCTACATTTTAAACTAGGGATTTCCACATGATGCATAGCTTGTGGATGGTAACTCAGTGGCAGTTTGGTTTCTAAGCAGTTCAGTTGTGTTCCACTTGGTACCAAAATTTTCAAACTCAAATTGCAAGTGCAAGATCAACACAAAGCAATTTTACGGTGTCTGAATAAATTTATTAAGTGCCATCACAGTTTATTTAAGTCTAATTAAAGTGTTATCAATTATAATGTAAGAAGTTACATTTATTAATAATAGTCAGTGAACCAAGTGAATGAAGCGTTATGTGTTTCGTTTGTGAAGTGGATGCAAACCGATACATTGCAGTGTTCTGCAGTTTCACAAGCAAACCCCCGAAGAGAAACGTCTCATTACTTTATCAGCTACACTGAGCTACTTAAATCCAATCTGAGCTCTTTACCTAACTACCTGTTCACAAGCTCCATCATATAAAAGTCCTCTTCACCATTTTGATACCTTATTGCTGGCACCACAGCAAATAGCATTAATGTATTATGAGAGAAGCTGAATCATGAATAAAGGGGTGAGAACACAATTCTGATTGGAAAGAGCAACAAGAAGTGTAAGCATCACAAACTGAAGCTCCACTGAACTGATGGTATACTTTTACCAGACTACATAGTGTCACAACCCAGAAGACAGTAGAGTTCACTGAACAAATGTTCATTAGCCAGTCAGCTACAAACGTAACATAACAAACACTACTAAAAGTGTTGTTTTTGTTGATAATTCCAACAAAAGAAAAAAAATCTTGTAACAATTATGAACATAAATATAATCTGCAGTTTATTTATCTTTATCCAGCAAACCTATGTATAAAAGACACACCAAAAGAGGCAAAAAGCTGGGTTTACTACCAACAGGAAGCAAAGACTGTGATGGCAACACATACTCTATAAGACATCTAAACAAGATCTACATTCAGTCTTAGGTTTCATTAAATTGTCCCCAAAAAACCTACTGTCTGTAAAACATTTGTCCATAATGCCATTATCATCCTGAAATTTCATCTGTGCAGAAGACTGGAGATGAATAAAGTTCTCAGCCTGAAAATCCAGTTTTGAGTACCAACTGTTAGAAGGGAACTTCCAGAAACATTCATGGTGGTGCTGCTAACCCTCTGCCTTCATTTATGTCCATGAAGATGATGTACAGTCTACTCTGACTCCAATTTAATCAATTCAACAAATATTCTGGTAACAAAAATTTATTCATAATTACATATAAGAACATAACTAGGGCTTTATTTCTCACAGTGTATTTACCAACACTGTCAGTAAAAACCACATAATTTAAAAAGACTAAATAAGAATGAATAATGAATTGCTAAGAATGTGGAATGAATCACTCATGGTATACATAATGGTGTGAACGTTATCCCCTTATGAGGGGAGGTATTGAGAAAAACCATGAAAACCTCAGTCAAGACTTCAATTTACAAAATCAACCACTATTCGTAAATTCAGAAAATTATAAAATTCTGAAAATGTAAACAAGAGTAAGCAAAGTGGTCTGAGCTCTGTATGTAATAAGTACCAAATCCCATGGCTACTGTGCGGATTATTATACCACCCTATTCTACACCTACTACCACAAACGAATCCACAGAATACGAACCAAAGAACTATAAAGTCACAATTTTTCATTTCCAACGAACACGTCTTCAAGTCTACTGGCTGCATCTACTGACTGAATATTTCTGAGGACGGTAAAGAACTCCAGCGCAAGTCATCTAACAGAATATTTTCTATATCTAGGTAGCTTTTGATACTTATACTCTAAACAGACCTACGATGTACGGTTAACTACTAAATGACATAACAACAGAGGTCTACATATTTATCTGCGAAAGCACCAGCAACTTTGATAAAAGTTCCACACTTATTCGGTATATCACAGAATCACATTTTGTCACACACGCTTCAAGGCTGAAAACACACTAAACGTGATAACTTTCATTAGAACTTCTTGTAACATTAACAACACACTGGAAAAATATGCCAACCCGAAATCCATCAACTCAAGTACACAAACTAGTTCATATACTACTTACGTTTTTAACTATCAATACAGATGTATTCAATTCGAGAATTTAACTGCGTTAAAATAAATACAGTGTAATGCTTCAACGAAGGCTGGATCCTAGATATCACAACATATCGGAGAGACATGGTATTTAAGCATTCCTTCTATGACAGCGAAATAACTTTACCATCCATTGTGTACAACAAATGTCTATCTTATGTTCGTACCTATCACTTTATCACTAATCTAGCAATTTTCTATGCTACTGTTGGGAACAATGTTACACTATCTCGGTTCCCATATACGAATACACTCTTATTCTAATAGTCTGTATGAATACCCTAACCCCTTTAAACCACAACCAATCCCGTGTTTCTTTTTGCGAAAATGATACCTCTGATTCATTGATCACAAATGATCCGTGGATTGGCCTTCACTCCTATTCAGAAACGTTACGTCAACTTTCCCAGCCTGTGTATCAACCTTAACCACAGGTTATAGGTTCAATGGATCGTATAATTTCACCGCTGACCCATGGTCACGGTTACTCACTCGACATATCAATCGCGCGATAATGAACCTTGACTTCAATTTCACCTGCGTTGCAAGATTACTAATCAGCAAGGAGAATCTATCACAGCAGATACTCCGTACTCCGACCCATGCCACTACGAGATGTAGCTGCCAGTATCGGCTTCGAGATGGTGTGTGGCTTCGAGTGAGGTGCATTGCTTCGCAATTAGTATGTTGGGATTTGAAATTCGGTGGAAAGATGTGACATAAACTATGCATACTACGAATGAATAATATGTACCATATGTTGCAGTCTAAGATACAGTTCTTCTTGTATGCTGCTTTCGGCTGAAATACATTGTACTAATGAAATTATGACATAGTAGTACCTAATTGTAAAAACTGCAAAGTATATATGCACAATAAACTACAATGGACAATAATAGTGATCAGATTTCATGTTATAGTTTCTTTAACATAAGGTAAGGCAGTACCCTCGTCCTGCAAAACAAAAACTACCATTTGCTGGATTAAAGAAAAATTACTGTGATGAAGGAACAAAATATGGTTAGAAAGACATTATCAAACCACAATACTGAAATATGACAAAGCCAAGAACTTGTCAGCAGTTTTAAAACATTAAACAAAAACAATTTTTAAAAATTATATAATGTAGACTGATCCTACCCCCAAGCCATGATTCAACAGACACAGTCTTCAAATGTTCACTTTAACCCAGAAAAATGTTCACAGCCAATCAATTTGCATACATCTCAAAAAGCACCAATATTTTCTCCAGTAGCCCACTCACACTAACCCATCAAAAATATCTGTCATTTTCATATACAAGGGTTATCCAGAAAGTAAGTTCCAATGGGCTATTAAGAAAAAAACAAGAATATATTGCAACCCATGTATATTGACATTTGATGTACATACTGTACACTACTTTTCGACACAGTTTCCACCATTATTGAGGCACTTGTCATAGTGATGCACCAGTTTTTGTATCCCTTCATCGTAGAATGGTGCCGCCTGTGATGCAAAGCAAGTGGTAACAGTTTCTTTGACCTCAGACATAATTTTGAGAAGAAGTGACCATGAAATTTGAGGACAATGCAGGGAAAGTGGCGTAATGGTGAATCATCTGTTCTCCCTAATCTTCTCTTTACCTGCACGCACCAAATCTTCATTCACCACAGACAGTCGGCCACTCCGTGGATCATCACGCACATTTTCACTCCTTCATTAAACTGTCGCACCCATCTCTGTACCATTGAACTACTCATGGCATGTTCTCCATACACGTCAGAAAGTTGACGAATTTCAGCCGGTGTCTTGTTCTTCGCATTCAAGAAATGGATTACAGACCGCATATCACATGCGGCGGGATTCTCTATTTTCTTAAACATTATAAACACACAGCACGATGCGTGAACACTGTTCAAATGTCTGCAAATACTGTCCGTGCCTTGCCAGAGAATCAGCAAACTTGGCATGCATGTGCACCATCGTGACCACAGTGCTGCAGAGGCAATATTCGCAAACGGAACTTATTTTCTGGATAAACCTTGTATTATCAATTGTTTCAGATCATACAGAATTCTAAAACTGCCAATGAAATTCTTGTAACAAACTTATTCAGTAACTGCTAATTTTAGTGAATGCATCTCAGAGTTGTTTAATAGATGGTTGAACTGGTAATCTGACACTAATAAACTGCAATTAAAGTCCACCCCTGTCAGTAAAATCTCATATACTGTTTGCCTTTAGACATGAAGTACACCAGCAATGGAAAAATTCAGTAAATACACTGCATGAAATGGATTATATCAGTGAAAGAAAATTTGTAACAATTCAAGGTATTCACAGTGAATTTTAAGACTAAATGTTGCATTCAAAAAGCAGTACGGAAAATATGTTTTAAAGGGACCAAAATCAAGCGTAGACACCATGCACATAAATTCTATGTACCCATCATCCTTTTCATAAGAATATGAACTGTTTTCAGCTTTAGCTTTCAGTATAAATAAAACGTCAAATGAAGTTTATAAAACATTTGATGCTTTGTAACTGAGAATTTACAACATTTGGAATTGTCTTCTACATCACCCCACCCCCAGAAAAATTCATGAAATTGTTTGAGTAACTAATGTCACCCATTACAATGCAGTGGTGAAAATTAAAGTTGTATGTTATTATGACAAACAGTGAATCTGGCTTCAAAACATAATGTAATGCAACAATTTTAAACTGGTTCATGTAAATTCCCTGATAATGTTCCTTCAGGCCTGAAACATGTCAGAATAAGAGAGAGGTACCACTTACATCCATTTGTGTACCTACAGGTTTTTTATTTTCTTATTACTATAATACAACTATACTGATGTCTGTCTCGGTTTTAACTGAGTTGAGGAACAGACATTTTCCACCTCAACAGAAGAAAATTACTGAATATAATATTTAGAGAGCCGATCGCAGTGGCCGTGTGGGTCTACAGATCACTTGCTGGGATTGTGGTTTTAAACTCCACCTGGGGGCATCCATGAGTCTCTTGTGAGTGTTGTGTGCTGTAAGGGAGAGGTTTCTATGTAAGGCTGATCACTCATCCAGAGGAATCCTATTAAGTGTGGTGTGTCCTATGAGTGTGATCGTGAAGCCTCTTGTCAAGTAGAGGCTGACCACTAGCCCAAAGGAGTCCTATCAAGTGTGGTGTGTCTGGATGTGATGGTGAAGCCTCAATAACGAGGAGGCCCTGGCATGGTAGGAGATGCTGGGCCATTGGAGAAAAAAAAAAAATTTTGGAAAAAAGTGGGCCCATTTGACTTAATATTCTTTCAGTAACATTTCTAACACACGCACACATATATTCTGATTTAAACTTAAAAAATTTAACTGAAACATATTTAGAGCAATGTGTGTATCATTTGATGTTGGTAGGCAGATTCTGCCCCTCAACATTAGAAGCTTCGAACATCCTCATATATATGGTGAGGTGAATTCAGTCAAAAAACACAATGGCTAAATGATGGTGTTTATTAGCAAGGAAACACTACGTTTCGGCTTATAGCGGCCATCTTCAGGTTCTGACAATTTTCTGCTAAAAGAGTTTTATATGATATGCCTAAATCACGTGGTGATGATGAGATCTCAATATCACCACGCAATTTAGGCATATTATATAAAACTCTTTTAGCAGAAAATTGTCAGAGCCTGAAGATGGCCGCTATAGGCCGAAACATGTAGTTTTTCCTTGCTAATAAACACCATCATTTAGCCATATTTTACAGTTGTGTTTTTTTAATTAATTCACCTCACCATATAGTTTAAACGCACAACGAGGATGGCACACCTCAGAATCCTCACATATCAAAGCACCAAGACTACAAGATTTGCTTGGCACTTCCTCTATCCAAGCACCGCAAGACTTTTAAGAGATTCAATCAATATTTTTGGCTCATTTGTGTTCTGTATAAAATTTCATTTGCTGTTACAAATAACGAAACAACTTCACAGCAGATTACTAGTTTTCCACATTAAATTTTGATTCCAGAACTCTAAATTATTGTCAGCATTCACTGGAGTTGATCATACCTGATAAAACAAATCTTGCATTGAAATTTCAGTGGAGTGCTCAAACAAATGCTCATACATGAATGAAACAGTATACGTAAATAAATACAATACTATTGAAAGCAAAACCAAAAAGTAATTATTATTCAAGGATTTCCGTAACTGACAGTTATCCAGGTACCCTTGTCTGTGTGTTTACGTAATAAATGCCAAGCAAATAAAATTCAAATTGCTGCTAGTTTATACTTCCGGACAAATTGCTTGGAAATTTTTCAAGTCGGAAATATCATACAACAGCTATACACAGTTAGTAAATTAGGAAGTAAACAAGACAGCATACTAGGGATTGGAGATACAAGTCCACTCATTCATAACCTTGGCACCATGTGCAAGTGAGGGGTCAGCTTGACACCTCATGGGCTTTACCCTTGAGGAAAATGCCCCTGGAACCCACCAAATAGGGGGATGGGCAGGCCCCAGAGCTGTTCTGGAAGATGTGGACAAATGATATCTTTTGGCCTTGCTATGGTCCACCAGTTTGTAATGGAGTCACTATACCAGCAGTGCTATGCTCTCCATCCCAGCAGGGGGGGGGGGATAAAAATTCTTAAACATCTTTTCTTCGGATGTTTTCCGCACAAGAGTGCTGTAATTAAATGTTTAACATGAATGCAAATTTTTTACACCGGAATTGCATTTATTTATTAATATGATGTGTATGAACAGAATATACAGTTTTATTACGTATTCATAAAATAGAGCAAGTAACATGAAATGGGAGCTTACATATATTCTGTAGGTTAAAAAGCAACTCTGTGAAGGAAAGAGAAAGATAACAAAAAGCAAAAATATGCAACAGCATACACCAGTCAAACAATCCTATATGAACATCAGTGTGGCCAACCTGACTAGACAGTCATACACAAAGCAACACATTATTATTTGCAACAAATTGTAAGAAATGATTATCATTTCACAATAAAAAGTAGTGTAGTTAAATTAATAACTTTGCCAACACTTTCCTACACCCATATGACATAGCACCCTTAGATAACATTTTTTGATCACACTTCAATTTTTGTTAAACATCACCACAAAATATTACTTCTTCTATACAAATAAATGCAATACATATGGCTCTACACTAAAATGTTGCTATAATGGTCTATGTTGATACACAAAAGCAAAAAAAAAAATATGTATATTAGGAAACTGATATAGCACAATACATGTAGATATTCTTTATTTTTGATATTTGGATAGTCAAAGGTCAAGAAGTAGTCACTTCTGTAACCTCAACGGCTTAGAACAAAGAAGTGCCCAAATAATCTATATGATATGGAAACATGCAGTTTTGTTTCTTGACCTTGTGCCTTCAAATGGCACAATCATGGGACGGATGTTTAAGTCATATGTTAATAACCCATTATAATCTTTATGTTTCATGTTCTCAGTCAAAAACACAAAACTGCAAGTATACCAGAAGTTAAGGCCACCTCATCCAAATAAAATAACTATATTTATTATCACATATATCATGTTTTATGTAACAAGTGTTTTAATGTGGTGTGCATTACTTATGTAGAACTGTAAAGTAAGCATTTGTCATATGTATTAATGTGCATGTGTAAGTGTATGTATGCATGTGTATACATATGTATCATATATTTGTATGTGTTTGATGGCATTCTAAGTGTTCAAGCAGCACGGCCATGGCAGCTCATTCATTTATATGTTAGCTCAATATATCCGTATATAGCTCTCCCACTCTTCACTTTATCTACCTTGTCATTTATTTTTCAAGGAGCAAATCACAATACATGTCCTTGTTACTTTATAATCTCTGCCCCCACCCCCCACCCCACCCCCACATATACACACACACACACAGACATTACCTTCCCAATCAAATCCCTAATTCCTTTCAGTAAGGTAGCAAAATACTAATACCTATCTTAATTATAGGATTATTTAACCTAGCAAATAATCGTGATACAATGGTACTTGGGTTTTCTGTTACTAAGAAAATATATTTCTCCTAAAAAAATTCTTTTACATTTCCAAGCTCTAACATGCATAGATAAATCGCCTTGATTGGATGCAGCTCCATGACTTATTATGAGTACTGTACCATCTTGGAATGGAATAGCCTGAATTCAAATATTAGAAATGTTAAGGCAAGTGATGAAAACTCCCCCATATATCTCATAATATAAAAAGCATAACAGTACACATCAAAACTATTATGCACACAACTATTATTATGTTTTTCTTCTATTCTTTCATTATATTGAACATAATGTAACAGAATTCACCACATCCAACACTATACAAATTGCATTATCCGATATTCTGCATATGTAACACTATTAATTACACAAGAACGTCATTTTCTTTCAAAGAAAATATCTTTGTACAAAAGAATTATTTAAAATATTCAAAAAAAAAAACCCCACACTTTTTGCATTCGAATTTTGTTACAAAGAATTCAAAATGTTTATTTCCCTTATTATAAAAATCATCAATGTCCACAAGATAACACAATATATCCTATATATAAAAATTCTTTCTTCAATAGTGACAATTTCTTGTATATGGTATAAATTTAATTAACGATATAAAACAATATTCGTTATACAACCGAAGTTATCAATATAAGTGTATTGGTTAACAGCCTACTGTATTCTTAGTGACCATGGAGAAAATGAGACCAACTGTTATATGAGATGAAATGTGTGTATGAAACAAAGAGTTTAGATCAAAAATTAATTATTTAGGTCATGAACCTATTTAAATTTTCCTGTGTACCTTTCCTTTTTCTTCGTATTACATATGATTAGCTAATAATCTGTTTCCAAGGATTAAAAAAATCCTATGAATACAAGATCTTTTGCGAATATATTAAAAAATATATTTCTTTGATCTACGTTTCTGTTGGCAATATTGTTCCTAAAATATGCTCAGTTGTAATGCATAATATATATAAATAGCAAATAAGTGTTTAATTATTTATAGTGTGAAAATTTCCTTCCAAGAAATTAAGTAATTCTGGTGTTATAAGTGCATCACTATTTTGTTTCTTCAAGTCAACCAAATGTAACTACTTCAGAGAGGAGTGGCTGTTCACATCAGCTTCTGCTTGGCACATTCAGGGCAGATGATGTCTTCAGCGTCGGTGATGAACCCTCGTCCAACCAGAGATGTCTTGCAAGAAGCGCAGATGAAACAGTCATTATGCCAGTGGCGGTCTTCAAAAGAGATGAATCTGGTACCTCCAATACCTGCAACAGTAATCAGTGCATATAAAGCAATTAGAAACCAATAACCAAAATTAATATCTGTCTCTCTCTCTCGTACACACACACATGCGTGCGCGCCTGATTGCTCAGTGACAGTGTACAAGACACTTTCTAACTTATGCAACAATCAATTCCAGGAAGTCCAGTGAAAGTCCAACTTTGTGCAAGTCAGACTGCGTATACATATGGCCAACTCAACTATGTATGTGTGCATAAGATAGCCAAGTTGAAGCCCAAACTCCAGCATAATGAACCTGATTAACCACAGCATGACCACCCCAGGGTCTGTGTTATGATCCAGCAGTATGTGTCTGCCACCTTCATCCCACAAGGAAAAAAATTTCAGCTTATATTTAAAAAGTACTGTGATTTTTTTCTTTGCATTTATTCAATTGTGTAGCCTGAAAGTGCATAATTTAGGGAGGGTCTGTATCTACAACCAAAATTATTTTATGTCAACACAGGTGCAAATAGGTAACAGACAAATAAATGGAAAATATATTAATCAATAAAAACAACTTTAAAAATTTCAAATTCCACAAACCAACTAACTAAATATAGCGAAGTTGAACTTGAATCAGAAGGAATTTTGACTTTTCAAAGAACCGAAATTGTCATTACTGTATTCACGTGAGCTGGAATGTCTAAGGAGATGTTAGCTCCTCCACAATCCCAGACTGGAGGTCCATCCCTTGTCAGCCGTCCATGACTACTTATTCAGTATCAACGATTCTGTACTGCTATGTGTTATTCACAGGTTAAGATATACCAAATATGTCTGTGGTAAAATAAAATACATTCTGAACAGCTCTTGTGACTAGTGACAGGCCTGCATTACATATGCTTACTTGTTTGATTATTTTTATTTAAATTAAAAAAAGTAATGCTCTCGTTACAGAACACAAAATGTACTTCAGTCTTGTTTAAGTTACCAGTTTACTTTGGTTTCAACTACTGGTTGCAATTTGAGGAACAATGACATGTTTTCATGTACACTGAATGGACATCAAGTTCAAATTAAGCATCCATCCTCATACCTTGGAACTTCCAAACTAAGTTATGGCAGTTGGAGCAAGTTATGTGAACCACACAAATATGTAAAAGGTTTATAATACAGCATAACAGACCTGTGATGGGCTTGGAGCAAGCAGTGCACCTCTTGGCAAAGAGCTCACCAAAGCAATCAGCGCAGTATGGCTTCTCATCACGGGAAGTGAAGCGCTGTCCGGCCAGTGACGTGTTGCAGTGGGTGCACGTGAAGCATTCACGATGCCACGGCTCATTCTTGTAAGTGACACCACCACTTGTGATTATCTGTAATAATCCACATACTCATACTAAACCTCTGTACAACAAAAATTTAACCTAGAAATAATAAAAAATAGTAACATGATTCCTAACTGAAGAATTCTCTTGTGTATGGCATACAAAAAATATACTGTATTGTGTAATACAGTAACACTGTTAATCTCAATACAGAAATTCTAACACAAACATATTTAATTCACATAACTAGTACTTCACATATACCACATTATAATTTGTTACACATTTTTATTTACTGTGAACACTAATTTCATTAAGTAAAACAACAAACAGGGCACACATTCACGGATTCAAATGTATTCATTATCTCCCACATGTTTTGGACATCTCAGCTATTTTCAGGGATACCATTTACTACTGTAAGTAGGTCCTACAAACAATCAGATCCACAGTATTCACACAAGATTTAAAACCAACTTACATCCACCTACAGCTAATTTAACAAAGTTTCAAATTGGAGTGTACCACTCATCAATCAAAATTTTTAACAACCTTCTGCATGAAATTAAAGACTTAGCCAATGATATATTACCGTTTTGGAATGCTTTGAAGAGGTTTTTACTTACAAATTCCTTTTATAATAGTATGGAATATTTTAATTAACAGAGATATTCCATTGAGATTTAAATGAACAATTAGTTTTAAGTACTTAATGTTGTACTCTATTTATAACTAAGATTCTTCCAACACTATATATATTGTATTAGTATGTAAGTGACAATGTCTATATCCACAGGATTGCATCCTAATTTGGATTTATAGAACGCAAAGAAATTACATTACATTACACATTGTGACATAACAGTCGTGAGAATCTACCTATAGTATTAAATGGTATCTCTGAAGACGGCAGATTAGAGACTGCAACACGTAGGACATACTGAATACATTTGCGATCCATGACTGTGTACCTTACTTGCTGCATTATTGTGCTGCATTATAAGTTCAAGATATTTAAACGTCACAACAGAATAATATTAACATGGATCTGAAACAATGATATATCAGGGCATCGAATGGATTAAACTTCTGTATTATCTATTCTGCTAGTATGCCTGTGAATCTACATGTTTTTATTAAAACCATTTAGCATATGGTTTTGCCGGTTTGTATACGCAAAATTATGTCTCAGAGTGTGATCTCCGCTCATCTGGGATATTAATTTTTTACCCTTGAAGATGGGACCGAAAAGTTGTCCCGAAACGTCGGTAAGGAATCGCCAATGTAGGCGGC
>Ga0123355_10009223_pt1 | contig 14977 bp, 9 predicted proteins | sample TergutEmb28metaG_3_FD_89872 | JGI IMG/M metagenome (GOLD analysis project Ga0123355, IMG submission 89872) | Embiratermes neotenicus P1 segment gut microbial communities from Petit-Saut dam, French Guiana - Emb289 P1 | ecosystem: Host-associated > Arthropoda: Insects > Digestive system > Gut ...
CGCACCGGAGCCCAGAAGACCAGGACCGCCGACACTCTGTTGGTGAATGGCCACATCTACACGTCCGACCCTGCGCGGCCGTGGGCGGAGGCCGTGGCTGTTTCCGGGGACCAGATCCTGGCGGTCGGTACCACGAAAGCGCTCAGCGCCTATCGCGGGGAACACACCTCCGTCCTTGACCTTCAAGGCCGAATGGCCATGCCTGGGATCATTGATGACCATACGCATTTCCTGTGGGCGAGCTATGGTCTGGCGGGAGTCCAGCTCTATGGCGCGAGAAATGTCGCGCAAGTGAAGCAGATTCTCCTGCGCTATGCCGGGTCCCACCCCCGCGAGAGCTGGGTGTACGGCGCGGGCTGGTATTACGGATCTATGTGGGCGACCGGCTTACCGACCAAGGGTCTCCTCGACGAAATCTTTCCCAAGACCCCGGTTTCCATCCTTTCCGAGGATGGCCACAGCCTCTGGGTCAATTCGAAGGCGCTCGCCGCCGCCGGCATCACCCGAGACACGCCGGACCCGACCGGGGCGGCGAGGGGGACCATCGTCCGCGACCGCCAAAGCGGCGAGCCCACGGGCTGTCTCGAAGAGGGCGCCAAGCGCCTGGTGCTGCGGGTCATGCAAGACAGGATTTCCCAGGATGAGAAATTCCGCAGATTGCATCTCGGACTGGACTTTGCCAACCGGCACGGCATCACGGGCGTGATCAATGCGACGGGCGACGCTGCGGAAATGGATCTGTACGAGCAGCTGCACCAGCGCGGCGAATTGACCGTGCGCACGACCACCTCCTTTGCCGAAGACGTTGGCGTGCGCCATACCTTGTCGCGGGAAGAACTGGCCGACTTCGAATCCGCGCGGCAGCGCTTTCATGACGACTGGGTCCGCGCCGGCGTGATCAAGTTTTTTGCGGATGGAGTGATCGAAACCCACACGGCCGCCATGCTGGCTCCCTACGCGAACCTGCCGGGAGAAAAGGGAAACACTCTCTACACGCCCGAGGAATTCAAGCAGTATTTTCTCGAGCTGGACCGCCGTGGATTTCAAGTGATGACGCACGCCATCGGCGACGGGGCGGTGCGCACGGTGCTCGATGCGTACGAAGCGGTGGAAAAACAGAACGGGCCCCGTGATCGCAGATGGCGCATCGAGCACATGGAGACGGTTGCAATCGCCGACCGCGCGCGGCTCGCCAGATTGCACGTCATCGCGGCCTTTCAACCCTGGTGCTGCCCCCAGCCGGGCGAGCCCTGGGCGGACAACATCGGCCCGGAGCGTTTGAGCGAAGGGATTCCCTGGCAGGATGTCGTTTCCCCGGGGGCGACTCTGAGCCTGGGCAGCGATTGGCCGGTCGAATCGCTCGATCCGTTTCCGATCATACAAATGGGAATCACGCGTCAGAGCCACCAGGGCAAACCGCCGGGAGGGTTCTTTCCCGGGCAACGGCTCACACTCGAGCAAATGCTCGCGGGCTACACTCGCAACAACGCGTATACGGAGTTTATGGAGAAGCGTCTGGGTACGCTCGAACCGGGAAAGCTCGCGGACGTGATCGTCCTTTCGCAGGACTTGTACAAGACGCCTCCCCAGGAGGTTGGCAGGACGAAGGTCTTGCTCACCATGGTGGGCGGACGGATCGTGTGGAGGAGCGGGATCTGAGAGGGAGCAGCCTTTGAGGCTGCCGCAGGCGACCTGCCAACCCGGGGAGAGGGGAGACATGTCCGAATCGGATCGCAGTCTGGGGATGTCGCGGAAGATCACCCGCCGTGACTTTGTGAACGGAGTGAGTGCGGCCATGGCGTCTTCTGCGCTTCGTCCCGGCGAGGCCTGGAGCCTGGACGGACCTTCTCCGCCTTCCTTGCCGGATTACCCGCCGGCGAAAACCGGCCTGCGCGGCAGTCATCCGGGTTCGTTCGAAGTGGCGCATGAGTTGCGGGACCGGCGCGGCTGGGATGTATCCCGGGCGATCGACGCTGGCGAGACCTACGATCTGGTCATCGTCGGCGGCGGAATCAGCGGGCTCTCCGCCGCCTATTTCTTCCTGGAGACGGTGGGAGCGAGCGCCCGCGTCTTAGTGCTCGACAATCACGATGACTTTGGCGGACACGCAAAACGCAACGAGTTCCACTACCAGGGGCGCCTGCTGGCGCTGAACGGAGGAACCCTCAACATTGAATCTCCGGCGCGCTACAACGCCCCGTCGAAGAAGCTGCTCCGAGACATCGGGATCGATCTGGACCGCTACCGGGCGGCGAACGCCGGAAATCGTGCCCTCTACTCATCCCTGGGGCTGGGGAGCGCCTATTTCTTCGACCAGGAAACCTGGGGAACGGACCGCCTGGTCAGGGCCCGCCCGGCTGCCGAGGGGCGCCGGGGAGCGTTCGAGGAAGCCTTTCTGTCCGAAACTCCCCTGTCGGCGCGCGCGCGCCGGGACCTGGCGCGGTTGTTCGATCCGCGGCAGCCAGATTACATGCCGGGCCTGAGCTCGGCCGAGAAAAAAGTCCGGCTGGCAAAGATCAGCTACAACGACTTCCTGTTGAATTTCGCCAAAGTCGACAAGCAGGCATTGTGGTTTTTCGAAACCGTGCCGCATGGTTACTTTTGCGTGGGCACCGATGCCACCCCGGCGCTTTTCTGCTGGGAGATGGGCTTGCCCGGCTTCTCCGGACTGAACCTTGAGCCGACGCCCGAAGGAGTCCTCGCCGACCTGCCGGGCGGGCAGCACGGGCGACAGAAGGCGTCCGGCGGCGGAGGCGAGGTTCATTTCCCCGACGGTAACGCAACCATCGCCCGACTGCTGGTGAGGCAGCTCGTTCCGGGCGCTCTACCCGGCAGCACCATGGAGGATGCAGGGGCGTCGGTGGTGAATTATGGTTTGCTCGACCGTCCCGGTCAACCGGTCAGAATCCGGCTGAACAGCACCGTCGTTCGCGTCGAGCATGAGGGAGATCCCGCGAAGGCCCCGGAAGTCCGTGTGAGTTACGTCACCGGCGGCCGAACCTACGGCGTGCGCGGCCGTTCCTGCGTGATGGCCTGCTGGAACATGTTCATTCCTTACCTCGTCCCGGAACTTCCGGACAGGCAGAAACAGGCGCTGTCGTTCAACGTCAAAGCGCCCATTGTCTACACCAGCGTGGCCATCAGGAACTGGAGGGCGTTTGCAAAGCTCGGGGTGAGCGAGATTCGTTCGCCAACGATGTACCACACGACCGTCAGTCTGGCCGAAGCCTCGAGCCTGGGCGAACTCAAGCACCCGCAGACGCCGGATGAGCCGATCGTTTTGCACCTGGAGCGAACGCCGTGCTCGCCCGGGCTTCCGCGCAAACAGCAGCACCGAATCGGACGCGTGGAGCTGCTCCAAACCTCATTTGAAACCTTTGAACGAAAGATACGCGATCAACTGGCAAGGACGCTCGCGCCCGGGGGATTCGACCCCGCCAGCGACATCGTCGCGATCACCGTGAACCGCTGGCCCCACGGCTACTCCTATACCTACAACAGCCTGTACGACCCGATGGAGTGGGTATTCACGGCTTCGAACGACCGCCCCTGCGTGATCGCACGCCAGCCATTCGGGCTGATTACGATCGCCAATGCCGACGCGGCTGCCAGTCCGCATACCGACGCGGCAATCCTTGAAGCGTATCGCGCCGTGGGAGAGGTGATCAACCGCCGCGCGATGCCGCTGCTTGTCGATTCATCGCTCCCACAATGATCCGCAGAGGAATCCATGAATGATCCGAAAGAGTATGGCGAATTAGGAATGGACTGCTCCATCACCCGGCGCGACTTTCTGAATGGCGTCAGCCTCGGAATCACGGGCGCCTATGCGCTGCGAAGGGGAATGCCCGGGTGGGCCGGACCGGTGAGGGACTCAACGGCCCTTCCTGACGCCGCCGGTTACCCGCCGCTGCGCGCAGGCTTGAGGGGGAACTTTCCGGAAGCGGTCGCGGAGTTCGCCGGCCTCGAAGCGGGCAAGTACAGGGACCTCGCTGTTGCCGCCGGCGAGACGGGCGAGGAATACGATCTGGTGATTGTGGGCGCCGGCATCTCGGGTTTGAGTGCGGCGCATTTTTATCGCACGGCGCTCGGCGCCGGCGAGAGGATTCTCATCCTCGACAACCACGATGATTTCGGCGGTCATGCCAAGCGCAACGAATTTCACTATCAGGGACGGACATTGCTCGGCTTTGGCGGGACCTACGCGATCGCCACTCCTTTTCCCTACAGCTATACGGCCAAAGCGCTCCTGACGGAACTTGGCATCGAGGTCGATCGCTATCCGGAGTTTGTCAATCACGCCCTCGAAAGCAAGTACGGCCTGCGCTCGGCCATGTTCTTCGACAAAGAACATTTTGGGGAGGACCGCCTGGTCGCGGGCTATGGTCGACTGCCATGGAATCAGTTCCTGGCGCAAGCGCCCCTGTCGGACACCGCCCGAGCCGATCTTGTCCGGTTGCACGGAAAGAATCCCGACTATATGGACGGGATGAGCCCGCAGGCAAAAAAGGCAAAGCTCGAAAAGATCAGTTATCAGGAATTCCTGTTGCAGTTTGCCAAGGTCGCTCCCGATGCGATCCCGTTCTTTTCGGGCGACGCCGCCCGGAACAATAAGAGAGTCGATACGCTTCCTGCGCTCGAGGCTGCGCAGCATGGCGCGATTGGATTCAACGGACTGGGGCTGAAGCTCAGGGACCCTTTCAACGAAGGATCGTTCTTCTTCCACTTTCCCGACGGCAATGCGTCGATTGCGCGTCTGCTTGTGAGCCGCCTGGTGCCCGGCGCCATAGCCGGCCCCCAATCGATGCATACCATTGTGAATGCCAGGGTTGACTACGGGCAGTTGGACAGGGCCGATTCCGCGGTACGCATCCGGTTAAGCAGCCCGGTCGTGCGGGTCCTGCATGAGGGCGCCCCGGAGGATGCAGAGTGGGTGCGCGTGGCCTACGTCGAACGGGGAAAAGCTAAGGCCGTCCGGGCGCGGAACTGTATTCTCGCCTGTTATAACCGCCTCATCCCGCAGCTGATGCCGGAGATGTCGGCCGAGCAGAAAGAGGCGCTCGAGTATCCCGTGAAAGTCCCCATGCTCTACACCAACGTCCTGCTGAAAAAATGGAGCGCCATGGCGAAGCTGGGCGTGTCGCGGGTGAGGGCGCCGGGAATGTATCACACCGAGTGGATGCTCGATCCGGGTACCACGGTGGGCGGCTATCAGGGCGTGGGCTCTCCGGAAGGACCCATCCTGGTGCATATGGTGCGCAACCCGAACCGGCCAGGGTTGCCGCGCAAGGAGCAGAACCGGCTGGGGCAGCAGGAACTGCTCTCCACGACATTCGAGCAATTCGAGCTGGAGATCCGGCGGCAGATGAGCCGCATGTTTGCCGCCGGGGGCTTCGATGCCGCCGAAGATATTGTGGCCATCACGGTGAACCGCTGGCCTTACGGTTACGCATATACCTATGACACACTGGCGGACCCGGACGTCGCCCCGGAAGAGCGGCCCCATGTTGTCGGGAGGCGGCGGTTCGGGCTGGTCTCCATCGCAAATTCCGATGCGGGAGCTGCCGCTTTTACGAATCAGGCGATCGACGAAGCTCATCGCGCCGTCGAGGAGATCTTTCTCCGGCAGGGACTCACGTGATGCGGCCGGCCTTTGGGGTGGGCCGACATTGCCCGGGGTCCGATCCGCGTACCCTGGCCTTACTCCCGCTCGTTGCCTTGGTTCTGGCCTGTTCGCTCTGCGCTCGATCGCAGGAGAGGGCGGACGGCCGCAGCGCGTCCAAGGACAAGTCATCCCGCGAGCAAAGCCCCCCGGCTCAACCGATTCCGTTCAGCCACAAGAAACACGCTTCGACAGCCGGCATCGGGTGCGATTTCTGTCATCATAATCCCGAACCCGGTAATGACATGAGTATCCCGACGGCAGGCGAATGCATGACCTGTCACTCCGAGGTCGCCGTAGATAAAGAGGCAATCCGGCAATTAGCGCGGTTCGCGAAGAGTAACCAGCCTATTCCCTGGGTGCGTGTGTACTCCGTACCGGCCTTCGTTTTCTGGAGTCACCGCACGCATGCGGAAGCGAAGATCGTCTGCGCAGCGTGCCACGGCGAAATAGCCCAGATGGATCAAACCACACGAGCTACGAGTGTAACCACCATGGGCGGGTGCGTCGCATGTCACAAGAGAAATGAGGTAACCACCGGCTGCCAGTCCTGCCACGAAAATCAGAGCTCAAAATTGATGCGTTGAATGCATTCACAACGGGCGCAAAGCCTTGGCATCGATCCGCGCGTTTTTCCCAGGCTCGGTCGCGAATCCGGGAAACCTCCGCAGGGCGCCAAAACAGCCAGCTTGACCGCTGAGAGAAAACCCAAACTTCTGGGCCATCATGCCCAGGAACCGAGCACCTTGGTGAGCCCGGTCAAAGCACATCCTTTGCCCAGTGAACGGGGCTGGAAAGCAAGAAACTTTTTCGGCAGTGGGGGGCTTGACTTTCCCTCCCCAGAAACTCCCGTTAGGCACTCGGCGTTGGTACGAGTTGCATTCCCAGCTTTTTTAGAACGAGGATAGCTAGTTGAGTGTTGAGACCTATTACGACGTCCTAGGAGTTTCGGAAAGGATGTTTGGGATTAAAAGGTAACCGGCTGTTAGCTTGCAAGCCCGGTGGTGTTTCGGCGGAAACCATCGCTACGCCTAAAGGATAGAAAACCTGGTAATCTATGGTCCCAACCTAAGAGTGACGAACACTCATGTTGCCTGAGGACAACGCCAGTTTTGTCGCCCGGCATGATCCCGGCATGTCGCACGAGGCTCTGGTCGAGCAAATAGCTGAACGCACTGGGCGGCTCCGCGCCCTCCGCGAAACGCTAGACGAGCATCCCGGCAATCTGAGCAGTTTCGCGGGCGAAGCACGAGCACTTGCGGGGCTGTACCATGTAGTCCGGCAAGACGCGAGCGAAGTCTACGAATTTCTGGTGCTAATGGCGCGCGCGATCGGCGCTAATGCCGCCCGCTACGCTCCCGGTGATGAGCCTATCCACGTCGATGTTGGTAACTCGACGCCAATGCAGGTACTGCTGGAGCTACCGCGTACGCAGGAGCGGCTACCCCAGCTACCGCGCCTTCGAGATATTGCAGACGGCTACCACGCCGCCCTGGCTACCGGTGATAAGCCGGCTTTGACGCTACTCGCCGAGGCGCCTCTGGAACGGCTAGCCGGCCCGCCGCCCGCGACCGAAGAGCGGGTCTATCTGCTCCCCTACCTGCGAGGGCTGCAGATGTTTTTGCAAGACCCAAGTCAGAGCAAACAGTTGATGGTAAATGCTGTGAATGGGTGTAACTCTCCGGAGATGACGGCGACGGCTCGCGAATATGCACAGCTCCTTGCGGCCTCGGAGATCAAACTTGCGCTGCTCTATGAGGAGACCGATCGATACACGCGTGAAGCCGGATTGCCCACATTTGATGAGGTACTACGGAGCGCTCTCGAGACGCATCGCCGTTACTGGCGCGACTTCGAAACCAATCCGCGCGAGCGGCTCAACAAATACCCCCACGGCTTCCTTGCGCTTGGAGCACTCGCCTGGGCGACATTGCGGTGGAACGCGGGCCTGCCGTTCGATATTAGGTCGGCCTATCTGCCCGAAAGCATAATCGAAAGGCACAAATCACCCGGCTACGGAAAACTCACGATGCCCCAGGATACGCCTACTTTTGTTGTCCGGCATGATATCAGAATGTCGGATAAGGCTCTGATCGAGCAGATAAACGAAGGTATTGCGTCGCTCGACAGTCTCCGTGAATCCTTGCACGAGCGTCCCCGCAACCTTAACGAGTTCGCACATTATGCGCGAAGGCTTGCAGGGCAGTTCCATGTCGTGAGGCCGAATGCTCCTGAAGTTTTGTCGTTCCTGCGGCTGATGGCGCGGGCAATCGGAGCCGATGCTGCCCGCCACGGTCCTGGTGACCGGCCGGTCCAAGTCGACCTCGGCGTGTTGGGGCCCATCGAGATACCGCGTACGCAAAGACTGCCACCACAGTTGCTGCGGCTTCGAGAAGTTGTGGATGGCTACCACGCTGCATTGGCGGCTGGTGACAAACCGGCCCTTGCACTGCTCGCCGAGGCTCCCATCGAACGCCTAGCGGGCATGCAAGACAGGGTCCATCGGCTCCCGCACGGACTGGGATTACAGATGCTGTTGCGTGGCGATGGCGGGGGCATCCAGTTGCTGCTGAGCGCCATTAATGGGTGTAACTCCCCAGAACTGATCCAGGAGATCCGCGATTACGCTCAGTTTCTAGTTTCACCAGAGATCGAACTGGCGTTGCTCCATACCAAGACCGACCAGCAGGCGCGAGCGGCCGGACTACCAACATTTGACGAGTCACTCCGCAACGCACTGGTGCTACACCGCCGTTATTGGCGCGATTTCGAGCCGAATCCGGGTGAGCGGCAGTATCGCAACCCCTACGGTTTCATCGCGCTCGGGCCGCTCGCGTGGGCGACATTACGGCGGAATGAAGGCCTGAGATTTGACGTTGCATCAGAATATCTGCCGTGCAGTATGGTCGTGAGTCACCAATGAGGGGCTACAAGAAGGACGATGCGATGCAGCGTGATGGAATTCTCATTAGACGAGGCCGTTCTAGCCACGCTCAGATCCATCCTCCGGTCCTGACCAGGGGAGGCCGTGGGAAACCCTGAGACGGGTTTGTCGGAATTGCACCAATCTGTGGGCTGGAATGTTCTCGGGGGATCATTGCCCAAAGCGCAATGCGAGAACGCGCGAAACAACCCTAGGTTGCGATAACGTACTTGCGTCTTCTCGGTTGCAGGTTGCCCCTCGCAGGGTTCCTGTTGTGAAAATCAACCCCAGGTTTTGCCTGCTCCCATAATGCCCTCCGCATGTGCCTTCCGGGCCACAGCACAGGCGCTTGAACTTCCATTCAGCGTTCCGAGCACATGCAGCCAAGTGTCGATCTGCGTTCGGGAGTTTGCCATCCGAGGCCATTGCCGGATAGTCTGGCATCTGTCCAGGAACCATTCGCTCGATCCGTTTGTGGGTGTGCTGTTTCGAGTTGGTTGCCGCGCTTGCCACGGGAGACTGTTCTCTTCCGAATCGTGCTGTGGCGCAATGGCTGTTCAGCGGTTCCGCGACCGGGCAGCGCCGTGAAGGACCACCTTCAACATTCGTTGTCATAATGGGATCTTGCATCGAAGCTTACGGAACCGAGGCATATGAGGGACCGACGCGTTGACCACCCAGGGAGAAAAGAAATGCTGAGTAGAAACAGGCGATTGCTCCGCATAGCCTGCGGCTTGATTGCCGCAGCCGCTTGTCTGCTGCCCGCCACCGGTCAAGATTTCAACAGAACGCCTTCACGAGAGCAGGCGCGAGCGATCCTCCAAGCCTTGTACGCGGAGTCGGACCAGGCCTACAGCAGTCAGAATGTTGCCCAGATCAATTCGTTTCTCGACCCCAGTTACGTTTACGTTCATCCCAATGGATCACGAGATAGGTATGCCGACGTTCTGAGACGCCAATCGTGGAACCTAAAAGTTCAGTCGTGGAGCTCTCCGACCCAGCGGAACATCCGGATGAAGACAACCATCAAAGACGTGCAGGTGAGAAACGACGGCTTAGTGGCTTCCGTCGAATGGCTAGAGTCTTATGAGTCAAAGGATCTATCCAGGCCGGGGTGGGTTCCCAAACTGGCTTCCGGAACTCAGGAAGAGACATGGAAACGAACCTCCGCAGGGTGGAAGCGTGTCCTCACGAAGACGTCGCGAGAGGATAACTTCGAGCCGGTGCCATTAAGCGCCCTCATCGGCCACGACACGCAGCTGCTCGAATTTCTCTGCGGCGGATCCCTAACCGCAGAGGAGAGGCGACGGTTTGCGGCAGCCATAACCGAGCAATTCCGCGAGAACCCGAATCTTTGGTACAGGAATGACGTGGAGGTCGCTAAGGACCTGAGATCCATCCGCGAGAATCCTGGTGCGATCGGCGCCGAAGTATGGATGAAGTGGCGCCTAAGCTATGCTTCAAATACCGTCGAAGGATCCCGAATCCTGGAGGCACACGACCCGATTGTGGTGTTCGACCGGAACCGTCCGGTGTTGATTACGGAGCAGACCCTCCGGAGCCTGAGGGATGCCGCTACCTGGTTGGCGCAGCACACCGGTCGGCCTAAACCGGACGCGCAATACATCGGGAACATGCGCAACACGATCCGGCAACAGTGGCGAACATGGCCGGACGATACATTGTCGGCGCTCTCCTTCAGCGTGAAGGACTTCCCGGCGACTGTGGAGTACATGCTGGGGGTATTGCCCGAGGCGAAGCGGGCGGAGTTCTTCAGGACATGGGGAAATGAAGTTAGGGGCGAGCCTCAAAGCACCATCCACACGGCCCTAATCATGTCTAATTTTTATCACTTGTTCGTACATGAAAAGCTTCGGCAAGCCATCCAAGTCTACAGTTGGAGCTTTAACCGGAGTTTGCAGAGGAACTTATGTGGCGCCATCCATCCAGGCGAGGTTACAACTGGGGCTGGACCATACTGTAGTACGATTAAGTAGCTCGCCAGGGGGCCTGCGCAATGCCTGAGAGACATCTTTACGCAGGTTATTGCTTTTTCGACGGTTGAGATTGTTAGTCGGCGCGGTCGGCGATGTAACTTTTTGGTGCGGTTCCGTCATACATGCAGTCAACTGGAATGTGTGGTTGATTGTGATTTGACGGTGCTTTGAAAATTCCTGTCAGGTGAACCTCTTTGCCCCTAAGAATATTCGTCCGGCGCGGCGACCGGTTGGGCGGGTCCGTCACGCCGCGATGCAAAATGGGATTAAGGAAAAACGACACCGGGTCAGACGGCGTCGAGTTCCATGCTGGAGTAGCCGGCGCCGACGGGATAGGTCTTGCCGCGGCGCCAGCCTGAGGCGGCGAACAGCGCATCGTACTCCGCCAGGTCCCGTTCGATGCCGCCAGTCACGCACATCATCCCCATGTCCGACAGGACGGCGAAGTCAGGCTCGCCGATTTCCCCGACCACGGTCTCCACGACCAGCGCGCGCCCGCCGTCGGGCGCGGCGGCCCGGCAGTTGCGCAAGATGGCGACGGCCCGCTCGTCGTCCCAGTCACCTCCCCCGCCTCCCGGGCGCCGTCGGCGAGGTGGTCAGCGACGCGGAGCGCTGCGATTCCGTGCAGGATCTGGGTCCGGACTGGGGCCAGGATTAGGTCCATCAGGGCCGAGGCGTCCGCCGGGCCGGGCAGTTCGCTGGTGTCTTGGGCTGCAGTAATCATCTGAAGTGATCCTTTCTCCCCTGTTCCGTCCGCCCGTGCTTGCATCGCAAACCAGCACGGCCTCTTTCCGAGCTACAGCAAATGCGGGAACGTAAGCTGGCCTTCACAAAGTGGAGCTGGCGGCCATCTCGAAGCCCCGCGCCAGTGCCAGCGTGTCGATATACTCCCGGACGTTCGTCACTTTGCCATTCCGAACGGTAAAGGCCATGACCCAATGTCCCTCGAACGTCCTATTCGTGGCTTTGACTCTCCCCCTGTCGAAGCCGACGACCAGAACCCGGTCTCCCTGCGATACGAATTCGCGGGTCTCTAAGAATGAGATTTCAAACATTTCGGAAATCTTCTGAAAGAAATCCGCCACTCCCGCCTGGCCGCGATGCGTGCCAGCAAACGGCAATCCCTCGCCGGGAGTGATCCACTCAATATCGTCCGCCAACAACGCTAGCAGACCTTGCATATCGCCGCGACCAAATGCTGCATATGCATCCTTCACAATCTGGATATTCTGTTGTGCGCTCATCGAAATTCGTCCCTTCTCCTTACATATGACAAGACACTCTGTCCGCACATTTATTCCAGGGCGACAGAAAAATTTTCAGAGGATGCGCTTCCCCTGAGTATGTTGGCCCAGGCATGGTTTGCCCGATTGCATTCATGTCGAGAACGCTCGCGAGTTTCACTCCAAAGCCCTGCAGCGGGGCTGTGAAGAACACGGCATCGAGTTGAGTTGGCGGCCAGTCCGCCAGCCGCAGTTTGGCGGTCACATCGAACGTCTTGCTTGGAACCATGATGGGTGAGGTGCACCTACTTCCGGGTACGAGGTTTTCTTCCGTCGCCGAACGCGGGCACTACGATTCTTCCAAACACGCTTTGCTCACTATCTCGGAACGGGAGGAATGTGAGGTCTGCCATCGCACTTACCACCACTCCACCACTTAAATCGAGGACCTGGAGCAGCGCGAACTTCGTCCCCGATTTTAATGTCAAAGTGCGCCGTTACCGTATCGGAGGTCGTGGTCGAAAGCCTGGGTTCGGCGTGAAGCGTTTCGAGTAAACTCCTTGAGTTCATCCACGAGGCCGACACTTGGCATTCAAAAAAGGCTCCTTCTTCCACACGTCCTTCTAAAACCCTCATTGGTCCTCGGTATCACTTTCTTACCAAGTGCGCGTTCACGGGTCAGCAGACCACCAACAGGCCGTTCATTCCACGTCCATTACGATCTCGCCGTATTGCCGCATACCCTGCTTGCTAATGCCTGCGTTGGCTAAGTACTCGGCTCGGAGATTGATGTCCGGTATGGTTCGGATTGCCGCCAGCGTCTGCTGGGGATATGAATCCAACCCACGCGCCAGAACTCCCCAATTAAATCGGGAAATCAGGGTCAGGTGTCTGGCGTCAAGCATCGGGTGTCTTCCTTGCTTCCGCGCCTGTGAAGCGACCTGAAGAAACCTTCCAACTGCGTCTCCGTAAGACTTGGCGTCGTTCCGCGTTAGAGAAGCCGCGGCGATATCGATTAGGCAATCCATTTGATCTTCACCATCCTGCCTGGCGCAGAGCGCTTTTGCCGTCGTCAACAATTCGGCAGCTGTGCCGGGATCGCAACAATTCCCTGACACTAATTGCGAATAGATCTTGGCACGGGCGACATCATCCTCTAGGCTATCGGCGGCGGCAATCGCTCCTTTCGGGTCCGAAGAAGATTCCTTCATGATATTCATCACGTCGCGCTCTCGTGTGAATTGTAACGGCAATCTCGGAGGTTCTCGCGACGCGGGAGGAGCGGAGGGCGTGCCAAATCCAGAACCGCCCTCAGAACCCATAAATCCGGAAGCGCTTCCCGCTGGCGCGTCAAATCTGACGGACGTACCCATACTGATAAACCTGCCGTGCGACCCTCCCGCTTCCGGCTGCGGCGCGGCAGCCAGTTCAGGTCTAGCCTTCAGCAGGCTGTCGGCTAAGTCCGGGTCGCCGTTGCGGATGGTGGCGAGGTAACGATAGAGCGTCGCGTCGGTGCAATTTGTAAACTTCGCAGGGTTCGGCCCCATGGCAATGTCGTATTGGGCACGCGAGTCGTTAGAGTCCTTTTGGGAACTGTCGAGAATTCGCTTCACGGCGATCTGAACGAGGTCGCGTTTCGTCGAGGCGGGCAAAGCCCGAGACGATTCCTCGAGAAATTGCATCAAGTCATCTTGCATGGGATCTGGCTGGTAAGATGCACTGCCCGCCGCAATCCGTATCTGTTTCACTATGTCCTGGACTTGTCCCGAATCAGAGACGTGGAGTTTCAGAACGATCTTGCTCCACGCGCCGAAGGGATAATCCCCATGCGTTGCCAGGTTCTGTGCGGCGCGCTCTAACTCCCGCAGACCAGCAACCCCATAGTGTTCGAAATATCGCGCAAAGATGGCGCTTGTGGTCTGAGCCTCGGGAACGTTGTGATGAAAGTGAGCGACGACATGCCCCCTAAACTCAGGCGCAGGTGCCGGTTCGACGGCCAGTAGCATCTTCAATGCAGCAGCGGGATCCGCCTTCGACATGGCGGAAACCGCCGATTGTTGCACACTTTCCCTGTCCTGGGGCTTGAGATTGGCGGTAAGGTCGAACAACTCCTGGGACCAGGACTTCGCTTCCGGCATCCTGAGAATGCCAGCCCCATGTGCCACACGGCTGAGAACTCCGCCGCGTTCTTCGGGTGCAACTTGTGATGCGAGATCGTGAGCTTCTCGAAGAAGAGCAGGACGATCCATTTCATTTCCCGAATTCGAAGCGCCATCTCGAGCACTCTGCCCGGCTATCAAGACAGCAACACCAACCAAGCTTGTGAGCAACAACGGTGAAGGCATAAAACACATTCACTTCATTATGAGAACTTCGGCATTCATACCTTATTTGCGACAGTGGCGATGCTTTTGTCTAGTTATACTTGGCCCCCAAAAATGTTCACAAACTGGGTTAAATTTGCACAAAGGTACGGAAAGTCCCACAGGAAGGCCCTCCACTACCAAGCGATCGCTATGCGCTTTAACTGGCCCCCAGCTACAAAATTCCCCATTGCAACGCAAAGTGCGTGTGTAAGTACAGCGCGACACCTATGCTTGTCAGGCTCGAATCGTCAGCGCGCCACGCGAATGACTTCGTGACGGCTTCCGCCTTTTCCTCCATAGTTGTGCGGTCGAATCGGTGATGGCACTCGCAGGCCATCGCATCCAGAGGTCGACCTTGAGGGTACTGCGAACAGGCGACCGCCGGTTTCCTAATTGTTTTGAGGCCGCCTGTCGCCTGATGTCACCTAAATTATGTGTCAGTGTCGGTTTCCCTTATTGCCCCTCAACTCGCTTTGCTGGTTGATCCCGGCCGCCCTGATGCAGGATCAGCTCGGCTGCGCGGCCGTTAGTGTGGGTAACGAATGTGATTTCAGCATCAACCACTTTAAGAAAATAATCGCGATCGCTTTCTGGAAAGATCTCGAATTTTGGTTGCCCTGTCGCTTGCGCGAAGAGGTGATCGCCTTCGCGCGTGATGGCGATAGCGAAGTTCGGTGCCAGTTGATACTTTCCTAGCTAGCTAGTTTCTGTCGTGAAACTGGTAAGTTGCTGATATCTAAGTAGTTCCGCTCCGCGGCTCGGTCGCAAAAAGCGAGGGTCGCGCGCGCTTTTTCCCGGAAATCCGC
>Ga0123355_10009224_pt1 | contig 14976 bp, 19 predicted proteins | sample TergutEmb28metaG_3_FD_89872 | JGI IMG/M metagenome (GOLD analysis project Ga0123355, IMG submission 89872) | Embiratermes neotenicus P1 segment gut microbial communities from Petit-Saut dam, French Guiana - Emb289 P1 | ecosystem: Host-associated > Arthropoda: Insects > Digestive system > Gut ...
ACTACCATTTCTTCGTTTGGGAACTTCTCCATCAGTTCTAAAAATGTCATAATAGCACCTCGTAAATTTGTCTTATGATGCTATTTTACTACACTTTCAAAACTACGTCAAGGGATAATTCCGTACCATTATCAATGATTATCACAAAGAAATCACTTATTCACTTTCAGTTGGAGCCGGATGCGCTTTGATGGCATGGAAGCGTGGGTTATGGCTTGAGATAGGATGAATCGACGCGCACGGTGATTATTACGACTAACTAACGCACTGTCCAAGAATAAATTTCTTTCACTTTTGATTGGAATAACTACAAAATGCCGTTCTTTTAAAGAAGCGGCATTTTTGATTTCATTATTTTAAGTAACTTTTATTATAGTTTGTGATTATAACAACCGCTCATATTACCGCCCATAGATGTATTATCTTGGCATAGCTATACCAATACTAAAAAAGGCTGCGACTGTGGCTAAGTCTGCAAAAATAGATAAAACCTTTTCAGATGTTTTACCTAATCCTTTCATAAAAGATTGAAAGGAATTTTTGCAAGATTGTTTGGCAACTTCATCCTCTGCGGTTTTTGCGTCATTCACAATAGAAATAAGATATTCTTTTTGCTCTTTTGTAAGTTCATTCATAACATTAATGCGCTTAATTGCCTTGGTTACTTGAGCAGAAGAGATACTTGGTGTTTCGTTTAAGTTATTATTTATTATTGTATTAATGGCATAAGCCCCTGTACTGACAATACCTGTGCTGCTCTTCACTTCAATTTTTCCACTCATACCGTCACAGGCTCCCTTTTCTCAATTTTATTATCAGAATAATCACCCATACTAATAATCCCATCATTATTCTCTACGGTTATACGGTTATCATTCATATTAAAAACGGTTATTCCCTGCCGTTTATCTGCCTCATCTATATCCCTTTGTAATTCACTTAAAGCGATTACCCCACTTTTTCCAATAGCCGTAAACATTTCTGTATAGCCAGAATTCATCTCTATACCCAGACCGAATTTATCGGGGAAAGGCCTTTCTGTGGGTGGAGGATAAGGATAAGCGACATTTTCATTTTTCGTTTGATATGACATATAAGCGCATATTCCTGCAATAATTAGCGGTATTATGCCTATAACTCCCATCGTAAAAAATAGAAATAGTGCGATACAACCTGATATTATTGCTGCAATAAAATAATATTTTACCCTGTCGGCTCTTTCACGTATTTTTCTTTCTTCGTACCGTACTTTAGCATTTTCATACTCTATTTTGGCTTTTTCAAATTCCTTTTTTTCTATGTTTTGAAATTTAAATATCCATGATCTTGCAATACTTGAAAGCTTAAGAGACTTATTATGAAAGCGTATAAAATTATTCCCAATCTCAATATTACTATTAACTGTTGGCATAGTAAATCCTCCTCATTTTTCATCTTATTGCGAATATATACAATCTGTACTTATTTTACTGGTATTATTTTTATTGTCAAGAGGCAATTCGACATATTGCGAGAAAATTTTCACTGCCATTTCTGTTTGTCCCAAAACAAATCGGGGCTGTTGCAAAACAGCCCCAAAAAAAATCGAGAGAGGCGAAAGCCAATCTCGATTTTTTGTTGCAAACATTAGTTCAGCTTTTTTGTGTACGCTCATTTTTGTATTTCTCTTTTTTCCTTCATCGAGGGACCTTTTTCAATGACTGGCTTCTACTGATTTTCATTATTCATTATAAAAGGACTATTGCTCATCCTTTTTTAGGATTTTGCAACAGTCCCTTTTTGGTTACATTTTTTTAAGCTCCGTGTTTTTTGTAATATTTTAGGCTTTTCCTTAAGTTGCTTGCGTTGTGCCGTCTCCATGGCTACGCGCCTTGGCGCGTCTTTTGCTATGATTTTACATAGTTAATTGCTATTATATTTGAGTGAGGTAGCACATAACGAATGTCAGTTACTAGGCAATAATGTGACGTTGTCGGAGGCTAAAATATAGACTAAAAACTTAAAAATTGGCTCCACGCTGCTCCTCATATTTAAGGTATAAACACAGCATTCCCTATACCCGACTCAATTCCCCAACCACCCAAATTTGCATTGCCTAGGATTCTAACCGTAAATACAGTTACACCATAAACACAAATATCAATAGATATAGGTCTGTCTGTATTTCTAATTGACCAATAATATATGTTTTCATAATTTTCATCGAGAATTATTTCAAGCCATGCGGTTCTATTGGATGTTTCACCTCGCCGAATAAAAAAATATGCCTGGAATCTCGAAAAATTTTCTGCAAGAAGAACTGTATAGCTACAAGCACCAGACACAAATCTAGTAGAGCTTGACATAAGTGCATTATCATATTCATTACCAAAATTATCAGTTACCGCCCAAGGAGACAAGTGCAATCGATCCCTCGCAATATTCACTAAATAATGTAGCGGCATGTATTCTGGTGGTGGTGGATCTGTAGAAGGTGGATTTGTAGGTGGTGGAGCTGTAGGTGGTGGAACTGTAGGTGGTGGAACTGTAGGTGGTGGAGGTGAAGGGTCAGAAATATCGGATGGTCTCGTCTCATCTGGTGGACGCTCAGAGGCTGGGTTACCAGTAAGAAATCGTAATATTAAACCTGCAACAACTGCAATAGCGACTGTATACATAAAATGTTTTATGCTCATGATCATATCCCCTTCATTAATAATTAACTTACTGGTAGCATACCACGTTTACTAAACATGCTTTGCTATGCATTCGAATCTAATGCATATGAACCTTCACATTGCAAGCCACAATGCGAATTTCAACACGATTACAGTTTACAACACAATTCGAAATTTTTCAATGAAATATAACGTGTATTTTAATTTGGCATTTTATGCATTCGGTTGCTTCACCACTCAGATATTCCTAATCTAAAAAAGCTGCTTTGCACTGCATCACTCCATATTTAGATCTACCACTGCAAAAGTAATTATGGCGAGTTTTAATATAAACTCTTATTCATATAACTGTTTTAAAATATCTTGCCCTATAACAAAGCAACTGGCCCGAAAATCGGACCAGTTGTTTTGTTTGATTCTATTATCTTAATAACTTTCAAGGGTTTCTACAAGGCATTTTAAATCTGTAACGGAATCAAGGTAGGCGTATTCGCCGGAAGCATCCCCATACCTACCCCATTGCTGCAATTGCCAGCCAAATTTTTCGGTGGCTGCGGCAATTTTTTCACCTGTGTTTTTTACACCAAAGGCAATGTGGTGTACACCTTCGCCTTTTTCATCCAAGAAATCTTGCCAGGTGCTTGGTACGCCATTTGGTTCTATTAACTCAAGCTGTACACCTGGCCCTACATCAAAGAATGCCATTTTACATGCAATATCCGGTGCGGGATTACCCTTGTATATAGCTTGTGTTTTTTCATATTCGCCGGAACCCATGGTTGGCGGCGGTTCTATACCAAAAAACTCTGCCCATTTCACTTTGGTTTTTTCGATATCTTTTACAACAATTGCAACTTGCATAATGTTGTTTGTTCCCATTAAAGGTGCCATAGCAGGTGCCTCCTTTATTTTTTTATTTACCTTATCGGCTTAATGTTTAAGTTAACCCCTAGGCTATCCTCGCTGTCAACTATTGTCCAGCTACTACCGGGGTAATATCCTACTGTGCGCATCACATTTCCCATGGTCTCAAGCTCGGCTACAACGGCATCGCGCTTATCGCCAACTTCAAAGCCTAAATGATGGACACCATTTCCGTGTTTGTCTAAGAACTCTCGGAAAGTGCTTTCGTTTTCGTCCGGCTCTATCAGTTCGATTACAAATGAGCCAACGCTAATTACCGCCATTTTTATACCATAAAATGTTGGCTTACCACGGTAGGTTAAATCAGGGTTTTCCCGGGCAGGGTCAACCATAATTTCCGGCGCGGGAATGTTAAAAATTTTTGCCCATTCTTTGGCTGCCTTTTCGATATCGGCAACAACTAAGCAAATTTGGATAAAGCCGTCTAAGCTTACAGGATTTTTCATATTCAATTCCTTTCAATCGGGCAAAGCCCTCCTTACGGAAAGCCTAACTAAAATGATGAAAGAAGAAGTTCACTGCTTTCACATTCTAATTTACCCTTTAACACTGCCAAGCACAAGTCCGGTAGTAAAATATTTTTGCAAAAACGGATACACAAGCATAATTGGTATCATGGCTAAAATCAATTGCGCTGCTGCCGTGGTGCGTGCATTAATAAGCCCTAAAACAATGGCGAGCTGTTCGCCGCCAACCACTGTCATATTACGGAAAAACGCATCCGGCTGTATGATCATTGTGCGCAAATAGGTTTGCAGTGGATAACGGTCTACACTTGTCATAAACAACTGTCCATCGAACCAAGAATTCCAATGGTGCACAAATGAGAATAATGCCACAGTTGCCAATGTAGGCTTGCATAAAGGCAGAATTACTTTTACTAATGTAGAAATATGATTTGCCCCATCAATATAGGCTGCCTCTTCCAGTTCCTTTGGCAGGCTACGCATATAGTTCATCACCACAAGCATGCTAAACACAGGTAGTGCGCCAGGTAAAATAAGCGCCCATAAAGAATCTATAAAACCTGTGTTAAACACAATCATATACGATGGAATGATACCAGGATGGAACAAAATTGTAATAACAAAAAACCATGAAAATATTGCACGAGGCCTAAACTCTGCCTTCGTTTTAGAAAGAGGGTACGCGGTTACAACAATTAAAATCAGATTAACAATAAGGCCTATCACTGTACGCTGTACAGAAATCCACGTCGCAGTCAAAAATTGCGGACGGCTAAGCATAAACTCATAAGCAGCAGTGTTAAAGCCCATAGGCAAAAATCCGACTCTGTTCTCTGTTACATACTGTTGGTGAGAAAATGATATAGCAATAACATTAACAAATGGCAGAATACAGCTAATTGCCATTATAGCAAGAAAAAGAGAGTTAAACACTACAAAAACTTTACGCGATATTGAACTGGTTTGTACCATGCTAACCCCTCCTTCTTAATAGATTTTATATCCGGCCAATTTATCGGCCAAATAATAAGACCCAACAACAAATACGAGTGATATAGCCGACCTAAATAACCCGGCCGCAGTAGCAAGTGCAAATTGCGCGTTCATAATACCCAGCCTAAAAACAAAGGTGTCTAAAATATCACCAGTTGCAAATACTGCCGGCGAATATAAATTAACAATCTGGTCAAAGCCACCATTTAGGATATTGCTCATGCTTAAAACAGTCAAAAGCACAATGAGGCTGGTTATACCGGGAATTGTAACATGCAGTGTTTGTTTCCACCTGTTTGCACCGTCAATTACTGCGGATTCATATAAGGATGGATCAATACTGGTTAACCCGGCAAGGTAAATGACTGAGCCAAAGCCAAAGCCCTTCCAAATATCTGTAACAATCATCGTAATAGGAAACCAAGTTTGATCGCCTAAAAAGAAAATCGGGTCAAATCCTAAGCGCATAAGGGTTAGATTAACAATACCTGTACTTGGGGACAACATATCCCTAAAAATACCCGCAAGTATTATCCATGATATAAAGTGTGGCAAGTATACCATTGTTTGAATGCCGCGCTTAGCAAACATACTTTTTACTTCGTTTAGCAAAAGCGCAAATATTACCGGCACAATAATGAGTCCAATAATTTTGCCAAGAGAAATAACAATCGTATTTCTAACCATAGGCCAGAAGGTTGGCATGTTAAATAATGTCCTAAAATTATCAAAACCTATAAAGTCGGAACCCCAAAGTGATCCTGTAGGAAAAAATCGCTGGAATGCAATGACTGTGTACACCATTGCCCCATAGCTAAAAACCGCGACGATAACAATGGCTGGCAAAAGCATTATATATAAGGGCAATTCCCGCTTAAATTTTTCCCACTGGATATTCCTGGTTTTAGTAGGATGTGTATCCATAACGCCTACCTTCCGGCGGCGGCTAAAATAACTTCCAGTTCGTCAATTGTTTGCTGTCCGCCATTTAGTAGCCAGTTGTCTACAAATGTATCAAAAGCTTCAAGAGGCTGCGTTCCTCTTATGATATCTGTAAAAGTGGTTTCTAACATTGTTTGAAGGATAGAGCTGTTTTGTATCCAAACATCTGGTCTATCAACTGCTGACATCACATTTTCGATTAACGCGCCTTGTGGGCGGTAAATGTTAAGCGCAATAGCCATGCTGCCCCCTTGGCCTTCTACATGCATTTGTCCCCATGTGCCCAAAGCGGATGGGCTTACATCTGTGCGGTTGCCAAACGCTTCGGCCCATTGCCATGTTTGACGTGCAACGCCGGCTATATTTGCGCCGCCATCTTCAAATGCTTGAAATATATGAGGCGCATGCAACTCTGTTGGGATACCTATCCAAATAGGTGCAAGACGCATTTGCTCGTTATCCCAATAACGCATGAATGTAGCTTCGTCTTCAAAACCAACGGCAACCTCGTAGTATAGGTTCAAAATTTCGATCAATGCTTCCGGGTGCTGGGCGTTTGCGCCTATGGCGAAGAATTCGCCGCCTACGTTACTTTCAACCCCAACTTGTAGCCGATGTCCGGCAGCAACAGGGTTAGGATATGGTCTAAATAGAGCCTCCATGCTATTCCAGGCAGAGTTAAATGGATGCCATGTTCCCCAGTTCATGTGATATGCCATGCCATAACGGCCTGTTGCAAAACCGGCGGTTATAGTATCCATGTCTGTTGTTACAAATTCTGGGTTAATGAGGCCTTCTGTGTACATATCTCGTACAAGTGCAAGTGCTTCGCGCACTTCTGGTTGTATGTGTGAAAAGGTAACATTGCCGTTGTTGTCACGGAAAAAGATTCCTCCAGCGCCACGAGCAGGTACGCCGTAGCCTGCAAATAGACCAACTAATGTGCCGACATTACCCAAAACTAGATCTTGGTGAAGCGCCAAACCAAAAGTGGTGGAACCATCGCCGTTAGGGTCCCCATGGGTAAAGATACGTGCAAGTTCTACCATTTCTTCTATGGTGGTTGGGGCTGGGCGGCCTGCGTACGCTAGCCAGTCATCCCTTATCCACAAATAGGAGCCTTGGTGGAAGTTGTCGTTTAAAAATGGGAAGCCATACATACGTCCATTAAAGGTTACACCTTCAAAAGAAGCAGGATACATATCCCTAAATGCGAGTATTTCAGGCCTTGCATAGCGCTCGAAAACATCGGTTATGTCCATAAGTAAGCCTGCAGCTTGCGCCTGTACAAGCCAGTTGGCATCGCCGTGACGGACAACATCGGGTACATCGCCAGTAATAAGCATCATGTTCATTTGATTCATAAATGCTTCAGTTGCTGTGTCTGCTGTAAAAACAACGTCTACCTCTACATTTAAGCGATCCATGATAAGGCGTGTCCAGCGATTTTCGTAAAATGTGTCCCCATCAAAAAATTGTTGCACTGCGGAAGATTGTAGACCCGTGGTAATGCGTCTTGGTGCATCGCCTGTTGTGCCGCCATCCGGTGTTGCAATCGAAGCATCACCGGTTGCTGCCTCTTGGACATTGTTGTCACCCCTGCAAGCAGTTATTAACATTGCCAGTAGAACCAATGCCAATACAGTGAAAACTGTCTTTTTGTTGAGTTTTTTCATGTAACATTGCCTCCTTATGTTCAATATGAACATGTATTTTTTTTATCAAACTTATGTTAGCACACAGGACACGTGTTTGCAATATTTTTTTTATGCAACATGCTCGAAAAGTTTTTATTGACTTTGTTGCGCAATAGGTTTAGTATGCAAACATGCGTAGAGATGATAATAGGAATTTAACAAGTACAGAAATTGCAAAGTTGGCAGGCGTATCCCGCAGCACAATTAGCCGGGTAATTAACGGATACAGCAATGTTCCGCAGAAAACGCGTGACCACGTAATGGCAGTCATACGACAATATAACTACTATCCCCATTTATCGGGGCAGCTTTTGGTTGGGAAAAAAGTTGGCACCCTGGGCTTTTTTTGGATAAAGGGAGGCGATGGCAGCATTGCCCAGGACGATTTATCGAGCTCTTATTTAGTGCACGTAATCGAAGCCGCCGCTAGACTTGGATACCTGACCCTTACGTGTATTTTAGAAAATTTGGATGACCTTACAAACATTGACTGGGTTAAAAAGACTTATATGCAGGGAAGAATCGATGCCGGCATTTTTATTGGTGTAAATAACGATGAGCCTGTAATAGAGGAGCTTATTGCCGGTGGACAAATTGTAGGCATTTTTGACCATTACCACCCTGACGATATTTCGCCTAACCGCATTTCTGTTAACTATGAAAAAGATACGGGATGTAAAATAATAAAATATTTACATGATTTAGGGCATAAAAAAATTGCCCTTCTTTATGGAGATGATAACCGCTATAGCTCTGTGACCAGAAAACAGGGATTTTTGCATGGGATGGCTGAATGTGGCATTACCGTAAACCCTGAGTGGATGTGCCTTGGGGGTATAGATGACCAACAGGGCTATATTGCCGCAAAAAATATGATTACTAAAGCAATAGCCGCCAAGGAACTACCCACTGCAATATGCGCAAACAATGATGCGGTGGCATTTGGCGCATATAAAGCTTTAAAAGAAATGGGCATTAAAATACCAGATCAAATTTCTGTAATAGGAATTGATGGACACAGCCGCATGGTTAGGCCGTCCCTTACCACATATGCTTTTGACTATTATGAAGTTTTCTCGTCTTTGGTTGCGCGCACGATTGCAGCAGTGGAGGATATAGAAGATAACCCGACTACAGAGTTTATAAATGGACGGCTGTTGGAGCGAGATTCCATAAAAGATATTAGAGGAGAGGGTTAAAATGAATTTTATCGTGATTGGAGCAACCCAAGGTTTAGGGTATGAATTAACAAAGCTATTATTAGAAAAAGGACATAGTGTAGCCGCTGGAACAGTAGAAACCACACCTCCTGCGGCGCTTACCGCTTTAAAAGAAATCGGCAATTTGCATATTTTCCCAGCAGATGTAACCAATGATGCCCAGTTACAAGCCGGTGCTTCGGCTTGTGAAAAATTTTTTGGTGGCAAAGCAGATGCTTTATGTAATGTAGCCGGTGTCATACTCAATGGCGACCGTACCAACCTCATACATGAATGCGACGCTGGGGAGTTGCGCCGTACATTTGAAGTAAACACCATTGGCGTTATTTTAGTCGGCAAATATTTTTACCCCATAATAAAAAAAGGCGGCAAGCTTTTAAGCGTTACCTCCGAAGGAATGGATCTGATGAGCTGCGGCACATGGATACCATGTTACAGCATGTCAAAACTTGCGGCAACAAAAGCCTGCGGTATATTTAACGCATCCGTACAAGATGTGGACTTTTACGCCGTACATCCCGGCCGTATGAATACAGAAATGGGACGCACTACTGCGCAAATTGAAGCATCTGATTCTGCACAAGGATTTTATGGCCTTATGACTGACGAAACACCATTATCCAGAGATAATTGGTATGTAGATTATAACGGAAAACCCATGATGTAACGCCTGTTTGCCGATATCTACAAAAAAAGCAAAGCAAACCAGTTTCCCTTTTGTTAGTATGGTTTTAAGAATGTACCTGTGGCACAGTAATATATCATCCATCATTGTTGATGAGAGAAATAATTTCATGTATCAGGAACATTCGATTATCTAACTCGGCTATTTTTTCTGCACAAATAATAAGCTCGTCGCTTAAATGTTTGGGTATGAGTTCTTTATATTTATATTTAGCTTGATGCTCCAGTGTTGCCCAAAAATTCATTGCCTCTGTGCGAATTTGAATTTCTATGGGCAACGTTTCTGTTTTACCCGAGTGGTATATCTCAATTTCCATGATCATGTGGTAACTGCGATAGCCACTTACTTTTGGGTTGGTTACATAGTCTTTTTCACTTATTATGCTTCCGTCGGGCATTGCTTTAATCAGTTCCACTAAAAAATAAATATCTCTGGCATAGGGGCAAATGATACGGATGCCTGCAATGTCTTTCAAATGCTTTTTTGCATTATCTGCGGTTAGGTCGATGTTTTGGTTGTATAGTTTTCCTGCGATGCTTTCCGCCGTTTTAATTCGTCCTGTGATATGCCCAATGGGGTTGGTGGTTTGATAGTGTTTATGGGCCTCATGAATGATGCTTAATTTAGTCATCATTGTTCTATGTACCCACTCGTAGGAAAGAAGCAGCGCTTTTAACCGTGTAAACTCTTCATTGCTAAATCTTGCAGCCATTGTATAACCTCCATGTTTTAATCATAAATTGGCAAAGCGAGGGTAAAAATAGCCCCTCCGCTGCTTGCATTTTCTGCGGTTACATACCCATTGTGCTGGTCGGCTATGGACTTTACAATAGACAGCCCAATGCCTGTATTGCCGCCCTTGCCTTTGTAAAACCGTTCAAAAATATGAGGCAGCACTTCAGCTTCGATACCGCTACCATCGTCTGCGACGGTAATTTGTATTTTGCTTCCTTTTGTGACACAGGCTAATATAATTTTAGATGACGCGTAACGCAGGGCATTGGAAATGAGATTATCCACTGCCCTAGAAATTAACTCGGCAATGCATTCGCAGTGAAGATAGCTTGAAGCGAAGTCGTAAACAAAGTTAATTTGTTTTTTATCTGCAATCGCCTGTTGCCTCGTGGCGCAGTCTTTTATTATTTTAATCAAGTCCGTTTTTTCAGCCGTGTAGGCTGTGGTGATATTGTCAATTTTGGCAATGTAAAGCAAATCTGTTACTAATTCAGATAACTTATCCGTTTCTTCTAAGATTGTTTCGCTGGCTTGCTTGGGTTCCATTAGTCCATAAACGATCCCTTCTGCATAGCATTTAATGGACATAAGTGGTGTGCGCAACTCGTGGGATGCATTTTGGAAAAAATCTTTTTGCTCACTATCGTAAGCTTTTATTTGCTTTACAGCCTTGTTTAATGCGGCATTCAAGTTTTCAAGCTCCACATCTCTAAATTCAAAATTATTGGTGTCAAAGCCGCTTTTGCCTATGCTACGTGCAAATTTACCTAGTTTTTCTATTGGGCGGGTAATGGAGTTAGCCAAAAAGTACGTAACAATTACGGTCATTACAAATATGATGCCTACGACAACAAATAAAACGATACTAGCTCTGCCGGTAGTCTGTTCGATATTAGCATAGTAGTTGCCATCATAGATGGCAAACTGCCGCATTAGAATACTAAAGAGAACAACTGTTAACATAAATGAAAAGAACAGCACGAAAGAAAAAGCAGCTAGGATTCTTTTTCGTAGTTTAGTTTTCATTTTAGTCCCTCATTTGAATCGACATTTTCTTTTTCGGTAGAAGATTCATTGTTTGCATTTTTTTCAAACTCTATGCGTCTAAAAATTGCGTTAATTCTCATGGTAAGGGCCATTGGGCTAAATGGCTTTGTTAAGTAATCATCACTGCCTAAGTCTAGGCCTGTTGCATAGTCTAAATCGCTGTCACGAGCTGTTAACATAATGATTGGCACGATACTGGTTTTGCGCAGTGCTTTGCAAACAACAAATCCATTTGAACCGGGCATCATTACATCCAGCACGACTAAATCCGCGGGATTTTCTGCAAAAGCCGCAAGGAGTAAATCGCCATTTTCGAAATCCTCCACGATATATCCTGCACTTTCCAAAAATGTTTTTATGCCCAGCCGGATGTTGGTTTCATCATCGGCAATGTAGATTCTTTTTGATTTTTCCATGAAATTCCTCCTTTTTGGCCCTATTGGCTTACATCAAAATCCATTTAAGTGTTCGTAGTACTTCAAATAAGCTATCGGATTCAAATATCACGGTGTAATCATCTTTTTTTGTTACCCCGGGAAAGTATGAAGCCCTTTCCGCATACATATGTTCTTTGAAGCAAAATTCTACTTTGAAATTGTCCGGCAGGTTTATAAGCGCGTTTTGCAAATCTTGAGAAAGTGCTTTTTCAGACAATTCTTTTATACTTTTAATTGTATCTTCTGTAGAATAGTTTATTGTCATTGCGCCAATGCCGTCTTTAACATCGCAGGTAATGAGTTTTGGATGCAAGTCTTTGGAGTCGTGACAGAGCATTTTGTCGCCGCTTAAAAAGACTGTTGGCACCCCCTCCAGTGCGCAGGCGTAGCTATAGATTAAAAATTCGCTTGCGATTATGTCGTTTATTTTTATATAAGTACAGCGGCCCGAGTATGTGTGCGCCAGTGGATTACCTGTCCTACCTGCAGCGGAGTGGTAACCTACAAACATAGCGGCGTCAAATGTTTTGTCAATGCCATCAACCATTACATAAGGGTGGCCTGTTTTGTTGCGTAGTAACTTAACACCGGATGGCATTTTTGTGGGATCGATATTATTGGCAGGCCCATGGGCATCTTTTACGACTATTTCTGTAGCTCCGGCATTTTTTGCCCCTTGGATACAGGCGAGCACTTCCTCTGTCATTTGCTTGGCATGGAGTTTGTAGGATGGGTGAGATGCATTTGTTTCATCCCATGTGGTGGTGGTTGTAACGCCTTCTATGTCGGCACTAATGAATACTTTCATAAAACACAACTCCTATCGGATTTCTATAAAATTGTAGGTAATGAAATGCCACGCTTACATACTACATCTCGTAAACCTTCATATATTTCCTCCCGAGAAAAATTGGATGCCTTCAATTCTTCGTCGGTTTTTTTATTTATTTCGCTGTAAAACCACATTGCCAATCGTAAGAAATCTTCGCTTTCGCCAAAGCTATTGTGCAGTGTATTTTCAGCGTCACAGATATTGCCGGTTAACAATAATGCTTCTAACTGGTTATAAAGCGCACCTATTTCACTGGTTTGCGCTTCATTCATTTCGTAAGACATGGGGGCGTTATTAAAAATAAGATTGGATATAAACTGCACAAGCATTTGAATTTGGCGCATTAGCCAGTCTTGTTCTCGTTGAACCATATCTATCCCCTTTCTAAATCCCGCTCATTATCTCCTGCCTAAGTGCTGTGTCTGTTGCAAAAACTCCGCCGGTGTACATGGTGCGTGTACTTGACCCTTGGGTGCGAATACCTCTTGCGGTCATGCAACTATGCTCGCCTTCTAGTATTACCATTACGTCTTGTGTTGCAAGTACTTTTTGCAAGACACTTGCGATGTCACAGCCGATACGCTCTTGAAGTTGCAGGCGTTTTGCAACCATATTTGCAATGCGGGCAATTTTTGACAGGCCAATGACTTTGCCCTTTGGTTTGTATGCTATGTGTGCTTTCATGTTATACATAAGGGCGAAGTGGTGCTCGCAAAAGCTGAATATGCTGATATCTTTTACCAGTACCCAGTCGTTATTTTCTGTATCTTCAAAGCATTTACAAAACATATTAGCAATCTCGTCGTTGGTGTAGTTCATGCCTTCAAACATTTCTGTATACATTTTTGCTGCCCTTTTTGGGGTTTCTAAAAGCCCGGGGCGGTTTAGGTCATCGCCAAGGGCTGTGATTAACATTTTTATTGCTTCTTCGATTTTATTTGTGTCTATCAATCTGTTTACACTCCTCTTTCGTTTGCATCCCAAATTATTTTGTGGAGTTGCAGCTGCAATTTTGCGTCTTTTAGTTCTGGTGTTTTAACTATGGTATCCACTAGTTTTTGCAAGTCGTACTTACCATATACGGCACCAATAAAAATTTGCGGCCTCGCGGTTAGCTTGCGCACAAAATTAATCATGCATACCACATCTTCTTCGCTGCCGACAACAAATTTTAATACGTCCCAGGGATTGAGATTTGAAAAATTGGGCAATGTCATCTTATCGTTTACGCCGCTCGATGGCAGTTTGTAATCCATGGTGAAAAATAATTCGGCGCTGGTTTCGTATTTCATGTTTTGCAAGTGTTTAAAAAGAAAAGTAGGGTCTATGCTTCCGTTTGTTTCTATATTTATTTCATAGCCATTGATTAGCATTTCATAAATTAAAATTTCTATGTTTTGGGCAGCAAGGGGTTCGCCCCCTGTTAAGGTTACGCGAGAAATATGGCTGCTTTTTAGTCTGGTCATTATTTCTTTAAGGGTCATTTCTTTGTATTCATTACCAAAGGCATAAGTGGTATCGCAATAGCTGCAACGCAAATTACAACCTGCAAGGCGTATAAATGTTGCTGTCTGCCCGGCGCGCTTTCCTTCGCCCTCTATGCTGTCAAATATTTCAACTACTTGGTAGTTCATGGTTGATTCCGTTCCTTTCAGTTGGGAGGTACACATTGGGGCAAGCACGAAAGTTTACATGTCGGTCAAATAACTTGCGGTATTGTTTTCACTTTCGGTAACGTCTACCCGGTAACAATGGGGCGCTAATGCATCACATATATATTTTGCTAAATTTTCTGCTGTTGGGTTAAATGGCACAACATCGTTTAAAATTTTATGGTCAAGTTTTGCCGTAATTTTTTGCTTTATTTCTGTAAAGTCCATGATCATGCCGCTTGCATTAAGCGTCTTGGAACGTAAATACACTACGATAATCCAGTTGTGACCATGTAGGTTTGTACATTTAGATTCGTAATCGAGTTTAAGGCTATGGGCGGCGCTTATTTCAAAAGTTTTTTTAATTTCGTACATATACACTGTCTCCTATTTATTTTTTGATAAGGCTAAAAATTCTTTATATCCATTCATGCGCAGGGTACATGCAGGGCAAGCTCCGCAGCCATCGCCGGGGAGGCCGTTGTAGCAGGTTAGAGTTTGCGTACGGATTATTTCCAGCGCATCAAGTTCGGCAGCAAGTGCCCACACTTGGGCTTTTGTAAGCCACATGAGCGGCGTTTCTATTATAAATGGGTAGTCCATTCCGAGGTTTAGCATCACGTTGCAGGATTTTACAAATACATCTCGACAATCGGGATAACCGCTAAAATCTGTTTGAGATACACCT
>Ga0123355_10009226_pt1 | contig 14975 bp, 14 predicted proteins | sample TergutEmb28metaG_3_FD_89872 | JGI IMG/M metagenome (GOLD analysis project Ga0123355, IMG submission 89872) | Embiratermes neotenicus P1 segment gut microbial communities from Petit-Saut dam, French Guiana - Emb289 P1 | ecosystem: Host-associated > Arthropoda: Insects > Digestive system > Gut ...
ACCACCACCACGACCACCACCACGACCACCACCACCACCACCACCACGACCACCACCACCACCACCACGACCACCACCACCACCACCACCACGACCACCACCATCAACACTACGACGACGACCACCACCACCACCACCACGACCACGACCAGCACCACCACCACCACGATCACGACCACGACCACGACCACAACGACCACCACGACAACCAGCACGACGACGACGACCACCACCACCACCACGACCTCCAACACCACCTCCACCACGATCACCAACAACACCACCACCTCCACGACCACCACCACCACCGCCACCACCATGACCACCAACACAACCACCACCACCACGACTACCACCACCACAACGACCACCACCACGACCAACACCACCACCACGACCACCACCACCACCACCAAGATCACGACCAGCACCACCACCCCCACGACCACGACCACATCGACCACGTCGACAACCACCACCACCACAACCACGACCACCACCACCACCACAACCACGACCACCACCACCACGACGACGACGACGCCGACCACCACCTCCACCAACACCCCCACGACCACCAACAGCACCACAACCACGATCACCACCACCACCACCACCACCACCACCACCACGAAGACCACCAACACGACTACCACGACGACCACGACGACCACCACGACGACCACCACCACCACGACTGTGGAGGATCCATTAGTTTATCTCTCACAAAGGATCCATGTGTTTATCTCCGACCAAGGGTCCATGTATTTGTTATGTGGGTATAGTAAATAAAAATGGCGTAATACGTTGTGTTTTATTACGAAACCCCAACATCTGGTGCCGAAAACGCGGGACTTGGAATTTTAGAAACAGTGTTATAGTGAACTTATGGTGTAAGTGACTACGGGGCATTTATATACACGCAGGGGGGAGGAATCACTTCACGCGGGAGATAGGATACTACACGCCAAGTGGGACGCCTCCACGCTGTTACAGCGCATCGTTTCACCACAAAGGTGACCGCGCCTTACGCAGTTAATGCATGGGAGAATTAACGCCCAGTGCTTACTAACCTACGATTCGGTTACGTTTGCTATTATCATTACAGTTTGAAGTTTCTATAGAAAATAGCGTAGCTTGTAGTAGCTAAACCTCCTATGCACGCCATTTGTTGCCGCTACGGTGGTACTACTAAGTCACTCTCGCTGTAGGCCGAACCTGCATTTCACGGATACTAAAGCACTACCACGGAGACTACAGTGTAAAAGCTGGTCTCGTTGTTTACTTGCGCCATCTTTCGACAGTCAACTTTACTACGATGGCGGACGGAGACCTGATATGCTCCATAACTTGAGGAGAAGAAGGGCAAGGGAGAGGGCCAATGCAATACGATTTTCTACGATGCTGGAGGATTCTGAGGACTCAATCCCCCTAGACGACTTAGAACATTACCACGGGCGTTTAAAAGAGACCTTTGATAGACTTATTTCACTTGACGATTCTATCCATGATCTCTTGCCGGATAAAGAGTACGAAGAATATGTACACACTTGTGAGGAGTACATTGACAAGACAAAAAGGGCTATCCAGAAGGCAAGTCGGCGTATAGACAGCAGTCTGTCTGTTTCCACTACACGGTTAAGTATTAACGGACCGACCCAGCAACCTGCACCGGCCCTCACCGGTTCAATCTCACGTTCGGTGAAGCTGCCAGCCATAAAATTGGAACCATTCAAATGCGACGTGGAAACTTGGTTACGATTCTGGGAACAGTTTCGGTCATCTATCGATGAAGACGCATCCCTTTCAACTATTAACAAGCATGTCTTTCTGCGTGGATGTTTGGAAGGTGAACTCAAGATGCTGGCGGATGGAATTGCCGTAACGGCAAATACGTACGAAGAGACTAAGAAGATTTTACTTGCCCGATACGGAGACACACGCCGTATTATCCACACCCACTTGGACTTCCTTGAAGGCCTACCTCCGTCAACATCTACCACGCCCGATAAGCTGAACACCACCTTTATTGAATATCATCGTCGCATCCAGGCTCTTCGATCTTTAGAGGAAGATGTCGACGGCTATGGCAGGGTGTTGGTACCCATAATACTCCGGACCTTCCCCCCAGAAATCTGCCGGCGGTGGATCGTACACGTTAAATGACAGGGCCTCTCAGAAGGAAGCATTTCAAGGCTGATGGAGTTCCTGAGTAAGGAGGTAGATGGAACGCTCATAGCGCAGAAAATACGCGGAGAGTCCACTGACCCACCTCACTACACCCCCACGGCAGCGGCCCTTCACGTTAGTTCTAAACAACCGCGATCCGGGCGGAAAGACAAGCAAAGGAACGAACCATTTTGTGTGTTCTGCGAGGCAAGGGGTCACTGGGCCCAAGATTGCTTAAGGGTGACGTCTGTGCCAGACCGCAGAGAGAAACTTAAGTCAGCACGTCGCTGTTTCCTTTGCTTAAACCGAGGCCACAACGCCAGAGCTTGTAACAAACGGGACAAGGCTTCATGCACAAAATGCAGGGGAGTACATCATCGTTCCATATGCGATGACGCGGGAACCACTTCCAGACCCACAGAGACTGCACCAACTACGGTCGGCAGGATAGATGTTGCACATTACAACTACACGTACTTGCAGACCGGTAGGGTTCGGGTAGTCGGACCAACCGGCCTAAGCAAGATCACCCGCTGCGTTTTGGACAGCGGCAACCAGACCAGCTTCGTCAGCAAGTCCATTATAGATGCTTTAAAATTGGATGTCATTGATAGGCGAAATTTGGCGGTTAATGCCTTCGAATCATCTTTCGTTTTTCACGCTCACGGAGATTAGTCCGCCTGGACTTAAGAGGGGTTTGGACCAAATTCAATACAACCATTACCGCCTTCGAGAATGCCTATGAATTCCTGCCCCAACCAACAGTGCCACGAGATATTAACATTACGACGCACAACACGAAACTCCAGTTAGCAGAGCCTAAAGAACGAGATGAACTACTGATTGAAATCCTGGTCGGGAGCGATCATTACTGGAAGCTTGTGAAGGACAGCCCGCTATGTTTGACGCACCCTCACACAAGAAGGTAACGTTCTCCTGAAACGACGACCTAGACTTGGGATCCAACCTCCTACCGGAATTATTCGCCATGTTGTTACGCTTCAGACTGCACCCGGTGGCTATCATAGGCGACATCGAACAAGCACTTCTTCAGTTACAGCTGGACGAGAAGGACAGGGATCTGAGGCTATTCTTCTGGTATCGCGTGACACGGGACATTGGATGGGACTATGACACAACAGATAAGGTGATCTATTATCGATTTACCCGACTACCGTTCGGGCTGCCTTGCAGTCCCTTTCTCCTTTCAGCGCTAGTGCGTGAACTTGCCGCGATGCACAAAGATAACTTTCCCACAGCGGCAATGCTTGTTGATAGCAGTACATTCATGGACGACTTCGTAGCGGGTGTAGAAGACGACAACGACGTTATTGCCATTTATTACCAACTTACAGCCCTTATGCGGAAATATAATTTCCCGATGGGGAAATGGGCCTACAATTCGGAATCCTTGAAGACCATAAGGGGAGTTGGAGGCTTAGAAAATAAATCTATAACTCAAGTTCTAGGAGTGAAGTAGGACACCTCGTGGGATACCCTCTTCGCAGATCACAGAGATGTTACACTCAAGGCGCACGAGGGACCCTCTACAAAGAGATTGCTCCTACAAACAATCTCACGATTCTACGACCCTCTGGGTCTGATGTCACCAGTCCTCATTACGGGAAAGTTGATTTTCCAGGACTCCAGGCGTAGGGTGGGACGAGCTTCTACCGGACTTGGGAACACGCTGGAGCAATTGGCTTAAACTCTTACCTGATCACCTCGACATCCACATCCCAAGTTCGGAAGGGACCACCGGACAAGGGAACTGTCAAATTCACGTTTTCTGCGACGTATCTGAAAGGGCGTATGGGGCTGTGCTTTACATCCGGTCAACCCACAAGACGGAAACCTAGGTGCGGATCGTATGCAGCAAGAACAGACAGGCTCCACTAAAGAAAATTACCCTCCCAAGACTAGAGCTTATAGCGGCGTTGTTTGGAGCACGCTTGCTACATTACTTTTGCAAAGAAACGGGACACGACATCGCGGAAGCAATATTGTGGTCGGACTCGACCGTGCCCTTGGGATGGATATGTAACGACCCAAACAGACGGAAGACATTCGTTGCAAACCACGTTATAGAAATACAGACCTACACAACGCCCGCGAAGTGGAAACACTGTTCAGGGGAAGACAATCCGGCCGACCCCCTGTCACGCGTGGTCACATTCGAGCACTTAAAGCAGCTACGAAACTGGTGGAACGGACCATTGTGGCTGTCACAGGATCCGTCTCACTGGCCAAGCCCCCCAAAACGTACGCCGCTCCCATTGTCAGACGAAAGGACGCAATCCCTCCTCGTTGGGCCTGCAGCAGCACCCGGACGCCTAATTAAATCCTTCAGATTCAGTTCATATTGGAGTCTGATTCGTGTCACGGGCTGCATCCTTTGCTTTGTGCGACATGCGGGACGGCGACGGAGAATTCCAGGGGAATTGGACGCCGCTGAACTAATGGATGCACGCGCCTATTGGATCAGAGCGTTTCAACGGGACTGCTTCGGGCCGGAATTGCAGGCGCTTAGGAAGGGGAACCCGCTCCCAGGCGAATCGCCCGTAGCACGCTTTAACCCCTTCTTGGACAAAGGATATTTACGCATCGGCGGTCGTCTTCAATTTGCTGATTTGTCGAAAGAACAAATACACCCCATCCTCCTCCATGGTTCGCACCATTTTACGGCACTGTTGATTATGCAAACGCACATTCGGCTACATCACTTGGGAGTTCGCATTGTGCTTTCGTAATTACGAGAGGAATTTTGGGTATTGTGGACTCGGCAGGCAATTAAGAAGGTTCTACACACGTGCTTCCCGTGTAAAATCGCGGGAAACACCTTCGGGCAAGAGCGGGAGGCTCCTATGCCGGCCGACAGAATCACGGCCTCCAGACCCTTTCAGGTTACCGGTATAGATTTCGCCGGACCCCTCTAAGTCAAGGGGAAACCAACTTTGAGAAAATGCTATATTGCGCTGATCACTTGCGCAACAGTGCGTTCTGTCCACCTGGAACTTTATAGTGATCTGATCACGGATACGTTCCTCTTGGCCTTCCAGAGATTCATTGGGCGCCGCGGGCTGCCGCACACATTCTACTCTGACAATGCGCAGACGTTCCAAGCCGCGAACAGGGAGCTCGCCGAGTTTTGGCGAACCCTTTCAGCCACCTAAACCCACGCCCACATAGCCCAGCACGGCATCACTTCGAAATTCAATGCTCCCAGGGCGGCTTGGTGGGGAGACTGGTGGGAGAGAATGATTGGCACCACAAAAAGATTCCCAAGGAAAGTGTTGGGGCGGTCTCAGGCCACGGAAATATAGTTGACTAACACTATAGTCAGCATCGAAGCCGCCCTGAATTCCAGGCCCATAACACAAGACACCTAGGACGCATTAATTCCTGCGCATTTCCTCTGTGGTATAAAACTGACGACTTTGCCCTCAACAAAAAAGAACAGGGGCAGGGCAACCTCAAGAAGATACACCAGAGGACCAAAAGAATGGCCGACGACATTAGGAGACGTTGGGTAATTAGTATTACATGGAGCTTAGATACTTCCATGCAGTCTCACAACCAAAGGGGAAGTCATGAAAAATCCGGATCGGAGAAATCGTCCACCTCCAAGAGGATCGCCGCCTCAGACATATGTGGAAGAAAGCCTGGGTGGAAGAGTTGAAGGTGGGGAGAGACGAGTCCTCGAGAACGGTGGTACTCGGCGGGACGAACGGGACTGCTATGGTCCGCCCAATCCAGCTGCTCATCCCCCTGCAAGTTAACCAGGGGGGGGAGGATGTGGAGGATGCAAGAGTTTATCTCTGACGGAGGATCCATGAGTTTATCTCTGACCAAGGGTCCATGTATTTGATATCTGTGAGTAGTAAAGTAAATTGGCGTAATACTTTGTGTTTTATTACGAAACCCCAACAATGACCACGACCATGACCACGACCAATACCACGACCACTACCACCACCACAACCACGACGACGAACATGACGAACAATACGAAGACCACCTCGACGACGACCACGACCAAGACAACGACGACCACCTAGACGACCAACACAACGACCACCACCACGACCACCACGACCACCACGACCACCACCACGACCACGAACACAACCACCACCACCAACAACACCGCGAACAATACCGCCAAAATCACCACGACCACGACCACGACCAACACCAACACCAGGACCGCTAACACGACCACGACCACGACCACCACAAACAACACCACCGACCCCACCACCACGACCAAGAAAACGACCACCACCAACACGACCACCACACCCACCACGACCACAACCACCACCACCACCACAACCACGACAACGAATACAACAACCAAGACCACCACCACAACAACCAACACCACCACAACCACCACCACCACCACCACCACCACCACCACCATCACCACCACCATCACCACAACCACCACCACCAACACCACCACTAAGACCACCACCAAGACTACCACCACGACCAAGACCACGGCCAAGACCACCACCACCACCAACAGCAAGATCACGACCACCAACATGACGACGACGACAACGACGATGACCACCACCCCCACAACCACCACCACTACTACCACGACGATCACCACCACCACCACAACGACCAAGACCACTACCAACACCACCACCACCACGACCACGACCACCACTACGACCACGACGACGAACATGACCAGACCACGACCACGACCACGACCAACACCACCACCAGGACCAACACCACCAGGACCGCTAACACGACCACGACCACGACCACCAGCAACAACACCACCAAACACACCACCACGACCAAGAAAACGAACACCACCAACACGACCACCACACCCACCACGACCACAACCACCACCACCACCACCACAACCACGACAACGAATACCACAACCAAGACCAACACCACAACAACCAACACCACCACCAATACCACCACCACAACCACCACCAACACCAACACCACCACCACAACCACCACCACCAACACCACCACTAAGATCACGACCAAGACTACCACCACGACCAAGACCACGGCCACGACCACCACCACCACCAACACCAAGATCACGAACACCAACATGACGACGACAACGACGATGACCACCACCACCACTACCACTACCATCACGACGATCACCACCACCACCAGAACGACCAAGACCAATACCAACACCACCACCACCACGACCACGACCACCACTACGACCACGACGAACATGACCACGACCACGACCACGACAACGACCACTAAGACCACCACGAAGATCACCAAGACGAATTCCACGACGACAATCACCAACGCGACTACGACCACTACCACCATAAGAACCACCACCACGACCACCACGACTAGGACCACGACGAACACCACGACGACCACGACCACGACCACGACCACGACCAACACCACGACCAACACCACGACCACGATCACCAACATAACCACCACCGCTACCGTAACAACGACCACAAACACCACCACGTACACGACCATTACTGTGACGACAACCACGTCGACAAACACCACAATGAAATCCACGACAACTTCCACGACGACGACCACCACCACGAACACGACCACCACAAAAACCACCACCACGACCAAGAACACCACCACCAACATCACGGCCAACACCAGGAACACAACGTCCAACACCTCGACGACCACCACGAAGACCCACACCACGACCACCACCGCCACAACCACCACCACAACGACTACGACCACGACCACCACAACGACCACCTCCAAGACCAAGACTACGAAAACAATCACCACAACCACCACGACAATCTAGAACTAGAACTAGACCACAACCACCACCTACACCAACACAACGACCACGATTACCACCTCCACAACCACCATGAACACGTCGACAACTACCACCAACATTACGAACACAACCACCACAACCACCACCAAAAATCGACCACGAAAACCACCACCACCACCACCAAGACGACAACAACCACCACCACCAACACGAACACTACAACGACCACCACAACCACCTCCACCACCACGACATCCACCAATACCACAACCACCACCATCACGAACAACCACCTCCACCACAACCACCAACACGACCACGACCACGACCACCACCAACACCACCACGACCACCAACACCACAATTACAACCACCACAACAACGACCGCCACGACGAACTCCACGACGACGACGACCACCACCACCACAACCACGAACAAAACCACCACCACCATCACCACCACGACCAACAACATGAACATCACCACCACAACTACGACCACGACCACGACCACGACCACGACCAGCACCAACAATACCACGACAGCCACGACCACTACTACGACCACGATCACGACCACGAGCACGAACACGACCACGACGACCACAACGACGAACAATACGACGAGCACCACGACGACCGCCACGACGACCGCCACGATGACAACCACCACCACGACCTCAACTACCACCACCACCACAACAATCACCACAACCACACCCAACACCACGACCACCACCACCACCACCACCACCACGACCACGACCACCCACACCATGACCACGACCAGAAATACCAACACCACCAGCACCCCGACCACGAACACGACCAACACCACCACCACCACCACCACCACAAACACCATCGACATTACCAACACCATCACTACCACGACCACGAACAGTGCCACGACCACGACCACCACCACGACCACGACAACGAACACGACGACCTCCACGACGAACACCACGACGACCACCACGACGACCAACACGACGACCCCCAATACGACCACCACAACGACCACCACCACCAAGAACACGACCACGAAATTGACTACCACCACCACCAACACCAACACCACGAACAACCCGAATACCACCACGATCACGACCACCACCAACACCACGACCACAACCACGACGACCACCACGACGACAACCACGACGATCACCACGACGACCACCACGACGACCACCACGACGACCACCACGACCACCACCACTACCACGACAACGACAATCACCACCACCACCACCACGACCACCACCACCAACGACACCACGAAGACCACCAACACCACCACCATGACCAACACCATCACGACCACTACCATGACAACGACCACGACAACGACAACCACCATCACCATCACCACGAACACCAACACCACCACTATCATGACCACTACCAAGACGACCACCACGACTACCACACGACGAACACCACCGCGACCAACACGACGACTACTACCACCACGACAACGACCACCACCACCCCATCAGCACGACAACGGATACGATCACGACAACGAATACCTCGAAGACGGTTAACACGACGACCACCACGACGACCGCCAAGACGACCACTACGACGACCACCACGAAGACAACCAACACGACAACGCCCACCACCACCACCACCACCAAGACCACCACTACCACGACGACGAAGACCCCCAGTACCACCAGAAGCACCAACACGACCACCACCGTCACCAACACCACGAACACCACCACCATGACCACCACCATGACCACCACCACGACTACGACCACGATCACGACCACCACGATCACCACCAAAAACATCACAGCCACCACCACAACGACCACCATGACCACGATCACGAGCAACACCAGCACCACAACGACCACAACCACGACCACGATCACCACCTCCAACACCGCCACGACCACGACTATGACCACGACCAACGCCACCACCACGACCACCACCAACACAACCGCCACCATCACCGCCGAAAACACCACTACCACCACAACCAATACAACCACAACGACCACGACCTCAACCATGACCACGACCACCACCACGACCAGGACGACTAACATGACGACCAGCACGAAGACCACCACCACCACGACCTTGAAGAGAACCAAAATTATCACCACGACCACACCGACCACGAACATGACCACGACGACCACCACGACGACCAACACGTAGACTACCACATCTACGAACACGACCACGACCAGGACGACTACCACGTTGACCACCACGACGACCACCAAAAAACAACCACGACCTCCACCTATACCACGACCACGAACACAACCTCCACTACCACCACCACCACAACCATTAACACCACAACCATTACTACCACCACCACTACCACCACCACCACCACCACCAACACCACCACCACGACCACGAGCACGACGTCCAGCACGACCAACACCACGACCCCCACCACGACCACCACGACCACCTCGACCACCACCACGACCACGACCTCGACCACGAATACGATCAGGTCCAAAACCACGACCAAAACGACCACCAAGACGACCACCACCAACACGACCAGGACTACGACCACGAAAACGACGACCACCACGACGACCAATACGACCACCACGACCACCACGACCACCAACACGACGACGACCACCACCACCACAACCACCACCACCACCACCACCACCACGAACAACACAACCAACACGAACACGAACGCCAACACCATGACCACCACCAAAATCAACACCACCACCACCACAACCACCATGACCACGAACACCACCACCAGCAGCACCACCACCTATAACACCACCACGACCATGACAACGACCAACATCACCACCACTACCACCACGACGACCACCAATATCACGACAGCAACCACGACCACGAACACGACGACAATCACGACGACCACCACCACCAGCACCACGACACGACCATGACCAGGACCACCACCACCAACAACACGTCCAATACGATCACGACCCCGACACTCACGACGACTATGACGACAACAATCACGACGACCACCACGACTACGAACACCACCACAACCACCACCACGACCAGGAGCACCACCAACACCACCAACACCACCAACACCACCACGACCACGACTTCGACAACGACCACCACCACCACCACGACCACGAACGCGAACACCACCACCACCACGACCACCACCAACACCACGACCACCAACACCATCACAACGCACACGACCTCAACCACGTCCACCACACCGAAAACGAACACCACCACGTCCATCACAACGACCACAACTACGACCACGACCACGACCAAGACGACCACCACGACGACCACCACCACCAAGACCACGACCAACAAGGCGAAGACCACGACCAACACGGCCAAGACCACGACCAAGAACACGACGACCAACACGACGACCAGCACGACGAACAACAAGACAACAACCACCACCACGACCACGACCATGACCACCTCCAACACCACCACAATCACCACCCCGACGACCAAGACCACCACCACCACGACCAATATAAGGACCACCACCACCTCCACGACGACCACCACCACCACCTCGACCACGACGACGACGACGACCACCACCACCACCACCACCACGAACACATCCGCCACCAACACCACACCCACCACCGCGAAAACGACCACCACTATCACCAACACCACGACCACTACCACGACTACCACCCCCAACAACACCACCACCACCACCACGACGAAGACCACCACCACCATGACAACGACCACGAACACAACGACCACCAACACCACGATCACGACAACCACCATAACTACGACCACGAGCACGACTACAACCACCACCACCACCACCACCACCACCATTACCACCATCACTATAACCACGACCTGGAACACCACCACCACCACAACCACCACCACCACCACCACCAACACGATCAACACCACGACCACCACCATCACTACCACCATCACGAACACGACCACGATGAAGACGACGACCACGACCACGACGACCACAACGACGACCACAACGACGACCACAACGACGACCACCACTCCCATGACCACGACCACGACCACGCCCACCACGACTATCACCAAGACCACCACCACGACCACCACGATCACCAACACGACCACGACCACGACAACGAACACGACCCCGACCTCGAAAACCACCATCACTTTTATACCATTATCTTCATAATACACGTCAATATCACTACCACTATCACCACCACCACTGTCATCATCATTATCATAACCCGCAATATTATCACCACCACCATCACCATCACGAACACCACCACCACGATCACGACCACGGCCAACACGACCAACACCACGACGACCACGACGACCACCACGACGACCACCACGACGACCACCACGACGACCACAACCACTTTTACCTCATTATCATCAAAATAACCGGCATTACCACCACCAAAACCACCACCACTACTGCCTCCATCATTATCATAATCACGAGCATTATCAATTCCACCACCACCACCACCACCACCACCACCACCACCACCACCACCACCACCACCACCACCAAAACCACAACCACGAACACGAACACGACCACTACCACGACCTAGACCACCACCACGACCACGACCACGACCACGACGAACACGATAACGAAGAACACCACGACCACCACCACGACAAAAACCACGACCACGAACAAAAGCACCGCCACAATGACCACGACCACCACCAAAACCAACTCAACCACAACCACCACGACCAGCACCACCACCACGGCCACCACCACCACGACCACCACCACGACCACCAACGAAACCACCAACACCACCACAACCACCACCACCACCTCAGCCACCACCACATCCCCGATCACGACCAAGACCACGACGACCACCACGACGATTATCACGACCACGACCACCATCACTCTCACCACCAACACTACCACCACGACCACGACCGCGAACATCACCACCACAACCACCTCCACCACCACGACCACCACCAACTCCATCACCACGACCACAACCTCGACCACGACCACCACCCCGACCACGAACAACACCACGACCACGGCCACGACCACAACCACGACCACGACCAAGACGACCACCGCGACGACCACCACGACGACCACCACGACGAACACCACGACGACCACCACCACCAAGACCACGACCACCACGACCAAGACCACGACCAAGAACACGACGACCACCACGAAGACCAGCACGACGACCACAACGGAAACCACCACCACAACCACGACCACCTCCACCACCACCACCACCACCATCACCACAAATACCACCACTACCACCACCAAAACGACGACCACCAGGACCACCAAAACCACCACCACCACGACAACCACCACCACCTCGACCACGACCACCACCACCACAACGACCTCAACCACTAACATCACCACCACCACCATCACCACCACCACCACCACCACAACGACCACCACTATCACCACCAAATCCAAGACCACGACGACGACTATCACCCCAAACACCACCACCACCACCACCACCACCACAACGATGACCACCACCACCACCATCACCACCACAACAACAACCACGACCACCACCACCACCAAAATCACCACCATTACCACGACGACCACCAACACCACGACGACGACCACCACCACCACGACCACGACTACGACCACAACCACCAACACCATCACCACCACTAAGACCACGACCAGGAACACAACCACCACCACCACCACCAAGAACAACACCACGACCACCACCACCACCACAATCACGACCACGACAACCACCACGACCGCGAACAGGACCACGACCAACACCACGACCACGACCACGACAACCACCACGACGATCATCACGATGACCACCTGTCCCACGACCACGACCACGACCAACACCACCACGACCACCACCATGACCACCACAACGACCACCACGACTTCCAACACGACCACGACCACGACAACGAACAAGACCCCGATCACGAAGACTACAACGAACACCACCAATTTTATCCCATTATCTTTATAATACACGGCAATATCACTACCACCACCACCACCACCACTGTCTTTATTGTTATCATAATCACCAACATTATCACCACCACCATCAACACCAACACACCCACCACGATCAAGACCACGACCATGGCCACGACCACCACCACGACCACTACCACCACCACGACCACGACCACGACGACCACCACGACGAACACCACGACGATCACCAACAACACGCCCACGACCACGACCACCACCAACACCACCACGACCACCACCACGACCACGACCAGGACCACGACCACCACCAAGACGACCACCACCACCAGCACGACCACTACCACCACCACGACCACGACGACGATCACCACCACGACCAACACCATTACCACCACTAGAACCACCACCACCACGACCACGACCACAACCACAACGTCCACCACGACGAACACGACCACCAACGATGACCACCACGACGACGAACACGACGACCACCACCACAACGAACACGACCACTACGACCACCACCACCACCACGACCACGACCACGACGACCACCAACAACACCACCACCACGACCACCACCACGACCACGGCCACGAACACGACCAAGACCACTACCAAGACGACCACCACGACAACCACCACGACGACCACAACGACGACCACCACGACCACGATCACGACGACCACGACGACGACAACAACCAACACGACCAAGACCACTACCACGAACACGACTACAACGACTACCAACACCACCACGACCATGAACACGACGACCCCAACGACGACCACCACGACGACCATCACCACCACGACGAACACCACGACGACCACCACGACGACCGCCACGACGACCACCAGCACCACGACCACGACCACCACCACCACCACGACCACGACCATGACCACGACGACCACCACGACGACCACCACCACCACCACGACCACGACCACCACCACCACCACCACCACCACCACGACCACCATCACCACCA
>Ga0123355_10009228_pt1 | contig 14975 bp, 10 predicted proteins | sample TergutEmb28metaG_3_FD_89872 | JGI IMG/M metagenome (GOLD analysis project Ga0123355, IMG submission 89872) | Embiratermes neotenicus P1 segment gut microbial communities from Petit-Saut dam, French Guiana - Emb289 P1 | ecosystem: Host-associated > Arthropoda: Insects > Digestive system > Gut ...
GACAGATAACTGAAGAAAGAGACAAGTAGAGGTTAGAATAGGATAGAAGGTGCGGTAAGCATTTACAAAAGAGAATTCTAGTTGTTACGTATTTGTCAACGTCAAGTTTAATGGAGTTTTGAAGTATGCTGGGACAGTCAAAATTCGAGGGTTTGGCACTTTTTCGAAATGTAAATCACGAGGTGGTGGATACCGTGTTAGTCACGGTAGCCCATTAGAAATGTCCAGTAGAGCACGCTTCTACGGGGGTTACATATGTTAAGTTAAAAGATATCGCGTCGGTCATCAGAACCAATAAGGAGGACGAATAAAAAATTTTGAAGTTTTCGGCCTATTACGAGATTGCTAAATTTACAGGGGACCAATCAGACTTATTAGGCAAATTATTAGTAGGTGGAATTTTGAAACAGGGAATCTAACTTCGCATATTTTAGCGAAAGACACACAGGTTCTTCGATTGTCGTAGGAGGAGGACGCGCGTTTGCATCGCACCAGATTAACAGAATAAATTAGATAATTAGAAATTTATAAGTGTTTCTACGGGGGTACATTTTTAAAACAAATAATATTAAATTGGACATACTCGGTATTACGAAGTTTCGGACAATATAATTTTATTATTCCTTAAAGGTTAATATGCAGTGAATACGCTACGTGACAGAGTGATCGTGCTACATTTATCGTATGCTATAAAAACCTGTAACAAATTAGCGCCCAGTGACTAAAAATAAAATCACAACAGTTTCTCCAGATTATCAATTCAGCCAAAATCGTATTAACAGTTCATCACCATCAAGCCCATCAAACTCAAACCACGGTAATCCCTGAAAATTAGGTGTCATGCGAACCGAATGATTTAGAAATGTGAGCCGGACGGTTATAGGATATTATTGGAAGTACCATTATAAAGAATATGAAAAAGACTTTTATTTGACGCTGTCGAAAAAACGGAAAAGATAATCCTGAAATCACGCATTTAAACGCCTTTACAAGTTACCTTGGCTATAGGTCATTTCGTTTCCGTACAGTAACTTCAAAAAGCTGAATAGGAGTAAATGATCATATTATTGGCTTAATCAAACCTTTGTAAGGCGTATCTGGTTTCAGCTCGCATGCGAAATGAATGCAACTTTAAACCTACGCCTATCTTAATAAATGAAGTGAATGCTAAATCAAAAGGAATAAAACAGGAATAACTAATTTCGAGGTCTTAGTATCTTAAATATATAGTAATAATGTAATAAATTATAGGGTGTTTAAGAACTTCGTTTACACCCTTAGCTAGAGAAAACACGATTCAAAATGGTATAGTGCGTTCAGAACCTGATGGCTCACGGTGACGCACGGGAAGGGAAGTGAAGGGGAAAGATGCGAATGGAGTGGGTAGCCAGTAGTCTTGCACTGTACGTCGGAATACTGTCTATACAATTGCTGTCCGCTGATCCGCACTCCTCGGCTGCCAGCAGTCGACTGAACTGACAACCCCGCCGATTTAAATGGACTAGTCCGTTTCGCTGAAAGACCAAATCTGGTTTCTGCGCGTGTGCCATCACGTTTCGAACGTGCTATACAGCAAAACAGCAAGTCATAACCATCTGTTGCAAAAACTTTTCATGAAAACGGTACAAACTCCAGTTTTATCTGACTCAAGCTAACGTAATGTAGGGATACAGACTATGACAATACTCACCACTGTTTTATGAACCGAGCGAAAACACATTATTATCCTAATTTTTGTACTGATCAACGACTGTTCTTCAAAACAATTTTGAACAAATTCCTTCCAAGTGTTGCATTGTCATGCAGATGAAAAGATTTCCTACATAGAACAACCAGTTACGGTGATTATTGTTGTTCAAGTTTCAAGCGAATTTTCTAGTCCTTCATTAACAGAAATATGGAAAGTTTTAAACTTAACGTATTGCCTGTAGATGACCACAATTTCCAAACGAGTTTAAGAGTTATAAATACAGAAATACTAATGAAACATCAAACAACGAATAATTGAATTCTTGATTCTGAATTTTTTCCCTTTTCTGAAAGAAGAAAGATACATTATAAAATGTTCGCTAATGAAGAAAAAAAAAAAAAATTGTAGGGGAAGTGGGATTAGCCCCGGCCGCCGTAAAAATTTAAACTTCCCGCGTTTGTACTGCCCGCGTTGTGACCCCAGTGTATGCGTTGGTGTCGGACGAAACATGCGCAATTAGTTAAGCATGACTACTTGATGCGTTCGGACGTGAAGCAGTGGTTTGTTGTCTCCGCGAAAAACATTCACGCGACCATTAATATTGGAAGAGGTGTTCTATTGAAAATAGTAAGTAATTACGTATTCTATCTTATTTATACACTGCTAAACTATTATATATTATATCTTATGTTGTGTTTAAACAAATGTTAACCTAGCTTGGTAATATAGTTATGATTTTGAACAAAGTCAACTCGGGTAACCCCGGCCACCTGTTTTGCGGCCACATATTGAAAGGCTATTTATTTTTAAAAATCCAGACAAACGGTCTTACTCTTGGTTTTTATTATTTGTTTGTTGTATGTGATTGTTAAAGTGCCTAAATTCAGAGGTAGGACCACAAGCCGTGGGGAATGGAGCGAAGAAAATATGAAACGGGCAATTCAAGACGTTCTTGATCGCAAGATGTCCGAGAGAGCGGCCGCAGAAAGATACGATGTTCCACACACTTCACTACAGAATTGTGTTAAGGCTGTAAAACAGGGTCAACAGATTATTCTTAAGCCAATACTAGGCTTTTTCAGCGAACATTTACTCCTGAATATGAAAGGCAGCTGTGTCAACATGTTATTGACTTTGGTAATCGTCTCATGCCTTTAACAAGAAGTAAGTTTTTATGCTTTGCTTTTGTATGATTTAGCAGGAAAAAGTAATATAGATCTTAGGTTTAATAAGGAAAAGAGGATGGCTGGGAAATATTTTTTTTTTTTTTTGGCTTTCAAGAAGAGAAATCCAGATTTGGCGTTGAGAACTCCTGAGGCGACAAGCTTGATGAGAACTACAGGATTCAATAAACCTCAAGTTGATCGGTTTTATGACCTCTTAAAACTCCAAGAACAGTTCGGATTCAAAGCTTCTTAAATATATAATGCCAATGAAACAGGAGTCTCAACTGTCCATAAAAATGATAAGGTATTGTCAGTGAATGGGAAAAAAAAACGGGTTGGAAAATTCACATCAGCAGAAAGGGGTCGTAACATCACTGTGATGTTTTCTATGAATGCCACTGGTCATTATATACCACCAATGTTCATTTTCGCAAGTAAAATTGGGTAAGAATGGTCGTCTAATGATTGGTGCTCCTCCATGAAGCATCGAAGTTGCTTGTGAAAGTGGTTGGATGAATGCTGAGACATTCCTTGAGTGGTTACAACATTTCCAGCAGCATGTGCATTCTTCTGCAGCTCGTCCGGTTCTCTTGAAATTGGATGGGCACGGTAGACATAAAGATCTGAAAGTTGTTGAATATGGTCGAGATAATCACATCCACATGCTCAGCACTTCTCCGCACACAACTCACAAACTTCAGCCGCTTGACCGGTTATTTTTTAAACCTTTCAAGCAAGCTTACGAATCGCAAGCGCATCGTGGATGCGCCAAAATCCTGGTGCTCGACTGACGGAATTTGATGTAGCTGGACTAGTTAACACAGCGTTCACTAAAGTTGCTAGACTCGAAATAGCCCAAAACGGCTTCCGCTGCACCGGAATTCAACCCTTCGACGGTGGCATTTTTTCAGACCTAGACTTTTTAGGTTCTGCTTTGACGGATATCCCGCTAATTGAAAATCAAGCTGACCAATCCACAACCCAAGTTTGTTGTCATGCAGCCGCCACTGAAAACGAACCGGAACCGTCAACTAGTGCTTCAACTTTAGCCTCAAGTACTCTTCAGAGAGAGAGAGAGAGAGAGACTCCAAGGTTTTCAGTCAATACTGAAGAAGTTAGTGACGTGCTTAAGATTTTGTCGCCTCTCTCAGACGCCTCAAAGAAGCGACTGTCTGTCAGAAACAGGACCCAGAAAAGTGGGATTTTGACGTCATCGCCGTTTAAAATGAGTTGAAAGAGAAGACCAAAAATTCTAGAAAGCTCCCAAAACCTCAAAGAATGTTAAGAGCCTATCGAATAAGAAATTCCTACACTTGAACCACGTTCTCATGATCAGGAAACAGAATGCATCATTTGTGGAGAATCATTTGATGAGGAATGGTTCCAGTGCAATGCATGTAGAGACTGGGCTCATGAGGTGATTGTGGATATAAATCCAGCAGATTTACACCATAACTGTGATGTTTGTGTTGCCAAAAATGATTTGGTCATTAAATAATACGATGGCCGGAGCCACGCGCCATTTTTCTAAAGAGGCTGAAATTTAGACTAAGTTTGAAGTAGTTTTTTGTTTAAGTTTTTAAAGTTTTACTGTCTGTTTGTACTTAATTGCAGAAATATAAATCTTGTTGATTATTTAAGTGTAGTTTCTTTTATGTTTATATTACTAACTACAGTCAAACTGCCAAACAAAAAAAAAATGGCCGGGGCTACCCCCCTTTCCCCTACACAATTTTTTTAATATTTGAAAGTGGTGTTTATATTACAGAATATTAAAAGTCTCTATGTCACGGCATCTCACATCTCACATCTCACAATGCCTGTTGCTGTTATCCCTATTTTCATTTATTCTATATTTTGCTCTACTTCAGCAGGCTCAGATCGCAAGCACAAGACCAAAAGTTTAAGTCTGTCTCTCTGTCTGCCGGTTCCCAAGCACAGTTCTCCTCCTGAACCAACGGCTATAGTTTTATCTTAATCTATTTAATTTCTGGACTATTTCTTCTGTAAACAAAGATCACGTCTGTTGTTGTATGCTTTCTTCTGGGTAATTTCTCGGCGTCTGAATTTTATACGCCGACGTTTCCAAACACTCTGTCTGTTCCATCTCCATACGCAGGTAGGTATGAAGGTATACTTCATACCTACCAGCCTATGAAGATGGAACAGACAGAGTGTTCCAAAATGTCGGCATATAAAATTCAGACGCCGAGAAATTACCCAGAAGAAAGCGCACAACATTCAGAACACGGCGAAAGTTTGGAATCAAGAATCACGTCTGTTGTGTAAAGTACCAAACCGTAAAAAGTGACATATTTACCTCCCTTGTTGGTTAACATGAATCCCATGTTATATAAAACTGAGACGAACTGAACAAATTTTCTTCAAAATGACAGATGTGTACATCACAGAATAATGGTGACAATGAGGTTTAAAGCCCTAATGTGTAGAGTCCTTTGGACAAGATAATAATGTAGACATGCCTGTGCGCAGTGTATTGCCTTTACAGCCCATCAGCTTTGAGAATAATATATTTATATCTATAATGAATTATCACAAAGAATTAAACACATCATGGCAAAGAAGTTCTTTGGAATTCCTGCGCAATATGTGAAGAATATTTTTATCGAATTCTTAAGTCTAATTTCCTTTTATTTTCAATGCACGCCGGCCCACACAGCTCCCACTTCCTCACTCTGCTTCATGTCATTCAGACATCCTTACCTCCAATAAAGACCTGTCCATTAAAGTTACTAATTATATGGTTCTTTCTTCGACACGCAATCAAGAGAGAGTCTTGTATTTACTACACACACTTTGTTTTTTATCTTGTCTACCGAGAAGAATAGTGTAATAAATCAGTCAATGTATGCATGACTTTGTTTATCACCATGCTCACAACTAATTACTGTAACTTAATTTTAGTGAGTAATTAAAATTCTATTACATTATACTTTCGAATGTGCTTATTATTGGCATAGTTTTATACAGAAATTGCCAACAAAGTTAGTAATTACATTAGCCTGAGTAACCAGTAAACTTCGACTTAAAATTAATCATCTTGAGCATGTACTTTAATTAGCCCATCACTTTTCCATAATGCCAACACCAACCGATTTCTTGTATAAAGGTATTCTTAAATTAGTGAGCTCTGAAACAGACGACTGTACCCTTAAGTTGCAACTATATTATTCTCGACAGTAGCAGCACTACACCGAAGCAGTACATGTGCATATATACATATACATGTGTGTGTGTATATATATGTGTATATGTGTTTGTGCTGCTCTGCTGTAAGGCATATATATATATATATATTTCACCCTAGAACAGGCCACGAAGGCTCAAAGGGGGAGTAGAGGTATAGCTCTACTCTTTCCTTAACCTCGGCGCTAGATGGGGTGGATGGTCAAAGCCACGCCTTGATCGTTTTATCCACGGGAATCACCTGGTACCTATTGTATAGGAGGCTGGGTGGGCCCTAGGGTCGGTCTGGACGGGTGTGGACAATCTTGCCCCCACCAGTATTCGAAACTTCTGGTTACAAGTCGCTATACCGACTGAGCTATCCCGGCCCATATATATAAATATACACACACACATATATACATATATATATATACATACATACATATATACATATATATACATGTATATATACATATATATGTATACATATATACACACACACATATATATACATAAATATATAAATATATAAACATACATACATATATACATACACATATATACACACATATATATACATATACATTAAAATTGATAAAAACAACCAACAAATTGCACTTGTGCACAAGTGCAATTTGTTGGTTGTTTTTATCAATTTTAATGTAATAATTGCACGGGAGAAAACATGAAAAAATGAAAATACATATACATATATGTATACACATATATACATGCATATATATACACACATACATACATATACACACACATATATATACATAAATATATAAACATACATACATACATATATATACACACACATATATATATACATATATATACATATATACATACATATATATACACATATATATATACATATATACATATATATAGATACATACATATATATATATACATACACACACACACATATATATATACACACATACATACACACACACATATTGACTTTTAATGATGACTGGTGACAAAGATGCTTATGGAGCGTCCATCATGAAGGATGGAACTCAAAATTGCATGAAGGAGCTCACAGCAATTCAGCACTCGTCGCTATCCTCAGCCAAATTAATCCAGCCCAAGTCCTCTCGTCCTGTTTCTTTAAGGTCCATTCAAGTATCATACACGCAACTTTACCTGTGTCTTCCAAGTGCCTACTTTCGTGCAGGGTTAAAAACTAGATCCCCTTACGTATATTGCATTCAAACCCATATGTGTATACTGGCGAGAAGCTACGGTACTTAATTTACTAGACTCCTCTGATTTCTTTCCACTTAAAACCAGATATTATCCCGTAATAATAGAGACCGACTTTTATGTTCTCGAAAAGCAACAAGTTTTAAACTGTGTATTTTGGGAGAGAAGAAGGAGAGACGAAAAATTTTGGGAGAGAAGAAGGAGAGACGAAAGGTTTTGGGAGAGAAGAAGGTGAGACGAAAGATTTTGGACCAAATAATTGGAGACATTTCTTGAGCTTAAACTCTTCTGCAGTAGACAAAGTGTGTAATAATAATAATAATAATAATAATAATAATAATAATAGTCACAAAGTCTAAAAAGACTTAACTTGAACCCGAATACATATACACAACTGCAAAAATCTGTAATTCTTGGCACATGTTTAATTGGAAGAAACTTTTTAAACTACAAATAAAACCACCGAGCCTAATTCTGTTGATTACTGCATCCCAGGATAGGTGAATATTTCCCAGCCAAATCTGAGAACTGAGAAATTCAATAAAATAATAATAATAATAATAATTATATTATAAGATATACCGGACTGGCAGGTTTGAGTTTATCTCGACTCTTCAAAGTTTTTCACGTTTGAATTTCTTTGTATTGAATTCTGTTGCACTGCAATGATAGAAGATGACAGTGTTGACAATTCCCAAAGTGTTCTACAGAAAGTGTTAAAGTGATCCGTTGCCCCAGAAAACATCCCGAGCCGAAGAAGATCAGGTTCCATGCTGTGACGGAGAAAGCAGGAGAAGGAAAGTAATGGGAAAGAATGAACGTCGCCTTCCCTACAGTTACGAGTAGGACACAGATCGCGGTATTTCTCACGCCACAAAATTTCATTACATGGTTGGAGTCTCAGCTCCACTTCGTTTGTTCTTGCCAATTGGAAACTAATTACACGTGTGATAGAACAGTGAAGTGGAGGGTAATTGGAAAACATGGCTTCATTTGCACTGTCACATCACTGGATGAAGTTGGGGGCATAAAATGAATACTAATGAATGTGATGGGAAGAGTATCATATTCATTGTGACACATACGTGAATGTAAATTGCGTATGGCTTTTCGGCAAGAAACACTGAATGGCACAGACCGACTAAGAGTGTTCTAGATGGAAGAACAACATCATAGTTAGTCTTCAAGAAATATGACGTGAATTTGTGAACTGGATTCAACTATCCGAAATGGGAGTCTACTGTTAGTTTACTATGGAAAACGTAACGAAGTTTCGGGTTCAAAAAAAAAAAAAAGAAGAAGAAACATTTCTAGACCAGATAAGCAATAATCACTTTCTGGAGACAAATTCTTATCTAATTAATCAAACACGAAACTAATTTTATATTTCTAGGAGGCGTCTTAGATTTTAAATAGGCTAAATTTCATTTTTTTTCTTCTGTTTAATGAAGATCTCTCTACTTCACTTTTACTCGACATGTTTCGACACTGCTAACGTGCTCAGGAGCTCCTCGAGGTTTCACCCAGGCTGCTATTTTTATGTCACTTTCTGTCAAAAATTGTCGGCGTCTTCATTTTTTACCGAATGTTAGCAAATACGTTATCGGTGGAATGAAAGGTCGAAAACAATTAATTAAAATGTATTTAAACCCACTTTCCTTACTTCAAATCAATGACCTTCATACAGAGTAAGACAACGTTATGGCTGAAGCCCCGAAATTGAAGTTAATGCCACGGAAAAATGCACTTTTTTTTTTAGTATAATCCAATCACACAAATTCCACATAATATTCAAGTTACATTCCTTCGTACCAGCCATAATTTTCAATCTAACGGCTCGTATCGTCCTTTCTAGTCAAATTTCGCTGACTACCATTCTGCTAACGCTGGAATAACGATTATGAGAAACACAAAAGCCGATGTTTTTTTTTAATAAGGGCCTATTTTATTCAGATTTTCACAGCAAACATTTTTATACATCCTCAAAAATAAATCGCGCATAACATAAATTTCCTACAAACAATAGAAACATCTAACAAAACCTTTTCTACGGTTAATCTTCACTCGTTATTCTCGTGATGTTAACTGACGCTTTCAGAAGCCCGTATTATTCAGCGTCGAATAAAAGAACGTTTAATGCATAACGATGTCGAAAATAAATAGGAAAGGAAAGTCGCAAAATGCTTAATCAGGAGAACTGGTCTCCGGGCGGAGATTTAAAAGTGGGAATCCCCTGAATATGATGAAACCATGTGGACCAGGCAAGGACGATATTCTTTACAGACTTGTTTATATGCGTATTCCTGATTGAATTTTTTATATTTTGACTGCACCTTAGAATATTAAGGGAAATACGAGCGTGTATAATGAATTATCTCATTGGAAAGACCCGGGTTCAGTTCTCTGTCAGCTCATGTGGAGCTTGTGGTGAAAAGTGGCACAGAATTACGTTTATTTACGAGTGCTCTGGTGTTTCCCTGGCAGTATCATTCCACCGATGCCACACACTTATTCATTCATCACACAAACTGCGTATAACTTTTGCAACCAAGAGCGTCGTTCAAATAAACACTTGTAACTACATACTCCTGCCATAAGTTCTGTCCCAAATTTCATGTAGTCTGCAGCTGGAGACAATGAGGCGGAAGGGTTCAAAGGTTGGTTATTTTGGACTATTGACCCTTCAGGTACTTATGCCAATGCAGTTTACACACGACTCTCGCGGTGCTAACATGGAGTGGGGTTTCAAGGAAAACTGTGTGGCTGTGATTGCCCTTCATAAATGCGGAGAATCAGATTCTAAAATTTTCAAACTCTTGAAACCGTTGAACATTTTGCGAAATTTCGTCTATCTGAAAATCGAACGTTATAAGGAACTCTGGAGTGTTGAAGACAGGGCTCGGTCAGGACAGCTGAAAAGTGTGAAGGCTGAAGCCTCTATCAAAACAGACATGATCTGTTTCCAGAGCGGATTTCGGCGAATCCTCTCTGGAAACAGAAGATCATGTCCCGAGAGCTGAACATATCGCCCCAATCAAGTCGTGCCTCATCAGGGACGATCTACACATGAGAACAAACCTCCGATCAAAGAGAAGACACCTCCTTACTCCTGTTTTGAAGGAGACCCGACGGACAAGAACACAGCGTCTCCTCCAGTGGCACGTCGAGAACGGGCACTAAAATATCCTCTTTACGGACAAGAAAATTTTCACTATCGAGGAGCAGTATAACAACCAGAACAACAAGATTTATGCCCAAACGTCCCTTGAGGTGCATTCTGAGTGTGCACGGATGCCATCACCCTTCCTAAGTTATGGTTTGGTGGGAGATGTCCCATCAGGAGGTGACACATTTCCATTTTTGCAAGAAAGGGGTGAAACTGGTGTCCGAGTATATCAAGAGGACGTACTACAAGGAGTTGTGAAACAGCTTAACATGACCTCCTTCAGTGGTCAGGAATGGGTCTTCCAACAGGAATCGGTTCCCGCCCAAAAGGTTAGACGACTCAGGAGTAGCTGCGGAGGAACGTTCCGGGCTTCATCAATGCCGAGGACTGGTCCTCGGGAGTCCAGACCTCAACCCCAGGATTATAAATTGTGGACTGTTTTGGAGGACAAGGCTTGCCAAAAGCACCACAACAACCTGGACAATCCGAAGAAATCCCTCGTGAAAGCAGCGGCAGAGATCCCCTTAGAGACGGTGCGTGCCGCGATATCAGAGTGGCCGGAGTCTCTCAAGGCATGCGTCGAGGCAGAGAGCCGCCATTTTGAGTGACATTATTATAAATAAAAACTTAAAACTATTGATAATAAATTATTTGGCTCGAAAAGTGGATTTTTTATTTCATTTTCCTTCTAGGTCACAATATACTTGGGACAGAAATTGTGGCAGGACTGTGTAATTTACTCCGTGGAGTAGGGTCCTCTTTGGGAAGCAAAAGTTCGCCAAGGTGGTCAAGAAATTCCTCACCTTTGATAAGCACATTCTTGGCCCTCTACAGTACTTCTGCTTGCTGCATAACTGGCTCATAAACATTATTTTAACTATCTGAGTCAAGTTTACGTCCACATATAATCATGCTTAGCTTACTTCAAAGTGTATATTAACTTTATTCTGAAATACAAAACGATGGTGTTGAGAAAGCTACGATTATTATTATTATTCATATTACTACTACTACTACTACTACTACTACTGCTACTACTAATAACTGCAATTGAGTTGTTACTCGGTGGCAGTAGTCTTCACACTAGTACAAACAAAACAAATAAGAATAAATATCTGTCAACAAAACGTATAAATAAATCAGAAGTTAAAATTATTTAATAAGTCCTTCAAATAGTTGGAAACGACGCTAAAAAATCAAAATGTTATAAACGGTGAAGTTAAAAACAGAGAAAATTCAGGGAATGCTTCTCCCACATTTCGGTCTATCGTCCTTTTTCTTTCCCGTTTGTCTAAAATCACAAGGACCGCAGCAAACAAAACAAAAATTTTGCTTGTTCTTTATACTTGTGTGTGAAAATTTGTCTCTTATGTTGAGGGAAAACTTAAGATGAGAGCTTTCGAAAATAGGGTGGCCATCAGTATCTTCGGCCGAGGAGAGAAGAGTAGTATATGTCTGAAGAAAATGTAATGATAAAAAGCATTATGAGGAGGAGGAATAAAGAGTAGGTAATGGGGGTGAAGAAAACTGCATACAGATCTTCCTGCGAAACCCCGAAGATAAGAAAAACTTCGAAGCTTTTGTATGGAGAGTATGACGGTATCAAAAGAGATTTTGCAGAATAAAATGGGAGGGCGTGGAATTATGATGCATCTGGATCAGGAAAGAAACAAATTGCTGGTTTTTGTTAACAAAATCACGAATTGTCTGGTGCTGTAGAATGAGGGGACATTCTTGACAAGCTATAGAACTACTAGGTTCTCAACAAGGGAGAACACTCCCTGTGGCTAATTAATGTAAGCACAGACCTTCCAAACTGTTTCTTCTTTGTACTGTTCTCCTCTAGAGTGGCTTATTCAATTCTAACCTCCTTCGTTTCTCTACTTTCCACTCAGCACATTCTTTTCTATACTCCCATTGTCAAGGCTAGTTACAATAACGGAATATTTTGCTGGAAAGAACATGGTTTCATCTTGCCGTATTAAGGCAACGCGGGAATGATGAAGTTCAAAGAGACCTCCAGAGTGAATAATACCCCAATCAAATGTAAAATTAAATTTATTTCTTACAGTCATCTCATTGCTGCTCTATGATGCTTTACAACGCATTAACTCTCGAGCCTGGAATAATGAACACAGAAAACCGAGCGATAAATGCAATAGGACGCAGTATAGCTTGGAGACCATCTGCTTCCATTATATCAGAAGGCAAGGCCGTATTTACATGAAACATCTAATTTAAAAATGAGCTAAGGATATCAAGTCACTAACTACATCGCTGGTTGCGCTATTGCTTTTGATTCCAAGTTACAGCAAAGTTAGTCTTATCGTGTAAGAAAACAAGGCTATTATTCATAATGAATATGTTTCTGGTTTACTTTCTTATGGCCAAAATATTATGCTATTCTTTACCAGTTACTAAAAATTAAGAACTAAGCTGATTGTTTTCATGAACTGAAACACACATCCTAAATTTCATAGGAAAATAATCCATGGATATCTGGATATCCAGTGAGCATCTCAATCTCTTTACCTTTCGGTAAGGCAACCAGTGTGTGAAGGTCGGCAAAACATTCCCTTTAATAAAATGTCTAGTTTAGGAATATATGGAACTGTAACTGCACTCCACCACACGTCATTCTAGGGTGGTGTTTGAGGTTAATGTTACTATGTTTGCATGACGTGATGCTTGAAGTCTTTATAGGCACAAAGTACGATATATTCCGTAAAATACAAAGGGTGCCAAAAAAAACTATACACATTTTAAGAACCGTGCTTCCGCCATTTTCTTTGACTATCCTGCCTGTCGCATGGTGAAGCTAGGATTCAATTGATTAACCTGAAATTTGTTGTACACAAAAAGTTAAGAGTTAATATCCAAAATAAGCCATTCAGTAAGTACTTTAATTATCACACCAACTAATGCACTTAAATAAAATTTCGCATTAAAACGTTTAAAATCGCTCCAAAATGTTTCGATCCCAAGATCATCTTCAGGGAGCTAGGTTGTTCCTTGCTAAAGTCATTTTAAAAACACCCATTAATTAATTTCTGGTATTAATAAGGTGCTGTGGCAGCATGTCGTGTTGTGTAAACGTCCGTCGTAGAGAATACGCCTGACTGTAGGTGTGCGTACGCACACCTACAGTCAGGCGTACGTACACTATATGCCCTGACCTGCTCAGTACGGTAGAGAAATTTCGTAAGGGATGAAGGTGGGATTCATCGAATCGAATAAAGTCCTCACTATTTATTTATTTATTTATTTATTTATTTATTTGCTTCTGAGGTACAAAGCCTTTGTTGTCCAGTTAATCGACTAAAATCATATTAAAAAACAACAGTCACTTCACTCCAGAACTACTAATCTGTGTAGTTGCGTGAAGGGAAAAACCAACTTGATGTAAGTGGCATCAAGTTGGTTTTTCCCTTCACGCAACTATAAAGATGATGCACGGTCCAATAAACATAAGATTTACTAATCTGTGCTTTAGGTAACCTCACTAAGAGCAACCTCATTCACACTTACTTGACTACCAGCGTCCAACTTTCGTGGTCAGTATGAAAATTCTTTTTATCAGTTAATTTTTTGTCTTGGGTGGAAAATTTGCTTTTGTTAGGCGGTTGCCCTTCATTGTACTTTAAATTACGAATACTTCAAGTTTCCCACGCCTTTCAGGGATCTGCTTTTATTACCCTTTGCTGCTCACAGGGTTTCCGACTCACAGATCTCTCAAGCCGTTCACTAATGGTTTCTTGAATGGACTTTTACAGTGAAATTTATTACGGATGGCTTCGAACCGCTTGTGACGGAGACCAGTAACTGCTCTACCTGATTAACAAGGATAATTCGGCTGCAAGACAATTACTTGACAAAGAAAGAAAAAAGAAATAAAGTAGGAAATATAAGGAAATTAATTACAAATAAAGGTAAAGGCAAAGTGTTCCCATTACAGGCCTAGTGAGGCCCAGAGGGTGGGTAGAAGTATAGCTCTACTCGTCCATGACCGCGGCACTAGAAGGGGGTGAGTGGTCAGCAGCACGCCCCGGCCGCAATCTACCCCCGGGAAAGACTCAGTACCCATTGTACTCACAGGAGGCTGTGCGGACCCCATGGCCGGTCTGTACGGGCGGCAAATCTCGTCCCCCCGGCATTCGATCCCGGACCGTCCAGCCCGTAGCTCAGTCGCTATACCGACTGAGCTACTGGGCCCACAATTAATTACGCATAACATAACTAAATTAAAACCACAACTCGCATCAAGATCAGTACCGGAACTGTAGCGTTAGGTAACACGATGTACTGCTGCTCGATGAGGGGGATTTTGGTAATCCTTTCAGAGGAAAAACAAAAGAACAAAAAAAAAAAAAAGTTGCCTCTTACATAAGCGCTACAGGCTTACTTACTCCATGGTGCAGAGTCATTCTTGAGAAGCTAACTGGTTTGCAGTTAGTCAAGAAACTCCCCGCATTTCACGGAACCCGAAGGTTCATTACCGCACTCACAAGCGTCCGCCACCTGTCTCTATCCTGGGCCAGCCCAATCC
>Ga0123355_10009229_pt1:0-12500 | contig 14975 bp, 8 predicted proteins | sample TergutEmb28metaG_3_FD_89872 | JGI IMG/M metagenome (GOLD analysis project Ga0123355, IMG submission 89872) | Embiratermes neotenicus P1 segment gut microbial communities from Petit-Saut dam, French Guiana - Emb289 P1 | ecosystem: Host-associated > Arthropoda: Insects > Digestive system >...
CCGCCCGGCGGCCCCCCTTTCTGGGGGACGGCCGCGGGCCCCCTTTGAGGACCTTCACCACACTTACGCCCCCCCCCCCCCCCCCCCCAAAACAGTAAATGTATATGCTCTTAGTACATCGCCACATCTTTTTATTCTTACTCTTGTCGTGTCTTCAGAGGCTGCGTGCCGCAACCCTTGGTCGCGCTGTCCCTGCAAGGGCCGATACTGTAAATTAATGTTGCGTTAATTCGTAAAGCAGTCGTGTGCGTTCCACAGAAAGTTACGTGCCGCGAGCTGCTGCACCCGGCCTCTGGGCCGACCCGACCCCGACACCCCCCACCACCACCAGCCGCTGCACCAGAACAGATCTCGTAAATTCATCACCAACTGGCACTGCGTCCAACCGCAGAAAGACGCCAAGCGGCAGTGAGGAATTGCTGGCCAGGGAAACCAATAACAGACCGTAGCCAATTTGTGTTTGTGTAGCTGAAATATGCAACACGGTGACGTGACGTGGCGTGCAGTCGGCGTGCTGGGAGCGTGCCGCGGCGGGTCGGGAACTGGGGTAGCGCGACCAACCTGTGCACGTGACGGACAGTTAAAATTAATTGCTTGAACGTTAATGTTTTCTGATATGTGATGCCGTGTAGTTTGATAGAGGTCTGCTGACGTTTCAGACAATACCGCTGCTCTCGTCGTCAGGACAAATAAATGTTGGAGACTGCGGATCCTCTGAAACAATGGTACACCTGTGACAGTCTGCAAGGTGTCACGTCCCAGGCGCCTTATGTTCATCATTACAGGTACCCCTTTATGTAGCGTGGTGTATGGCCTTGACAGACAGTGAGATTAGAAGTAATGTTAGACGTTCAGAATAAGAGTGATGAGAAGGACGGCCGTCCATGTAGCACGAAGAGGGACTGTGGCAGAACTACGTGCAAGGTTTTAGATTCTGAATTGGAGAGTGCAGTCTGTGACCTAAGAGTAGGTATGTGTTGTGTATAAGGGTGTAACAGTGTGGACTGGCTGACTGACTGATCGACTGACTATGTCACACCTCCAGCGCTGTGTCTGTGTCTGTGTCTGCAGTGAACAGACACCACGATCAGTGAGGAATAATTTTTCAGTAGAATAACAGCGAAACTTCCGCCAGTTTAACATTCAACAGTTCTACGTTCTGCCTGTACAACATAAACTGACTTGTTTTTTAACCGAGATTTAACCCTTTAAGGCCAGTGGTCACTATATGTACCGCCAGTTTAACACACACAGCATGAACTGACTGGTTTTTGTAACCGAGGTATAGAATGTTGACTGCGCTGTACGAGCTGAATATTTTATACAATTCAGATTAATTTTCGTCTTCAGAGTTCGCTGTGCCGTGGCTCAGGCCGTGTAGTGTATATTAACTCTTTAAAGCCCAGCGGTCACTATATGTACCACCAGTTTAACATTCAACAATTCCGCGTTCTGCCCATACATTGCATTTGTGTTTTGTGTGGATCTAAGAACAAACAGCTATTTTTTCCATATACAGCATTAACTGACTTGTTTTTATAACCGAGAAGGAAAGTGTTTACTGCGCGGTACGGACCGATGTTTATTTAGGAAAGCTTCGAAATTTTAATACCGAATGCAGTTTACTGTCTTACTTCTGCTTCTTAACAGGACTACAGTGGATTGTCACCCGAGTAAGCTCTCTTGTTCTTTTTTAGTCTGTCACGTTGGCTATACCATGTGACATTGAATATCGAGGGCATGAGCTATTCGCAGAGGGCATATCTGTGACGAATAACGGGATCATTGCTGGTCGTTCGACAGTGCCTTTTTACGTAGCGCTGAAAACTTGGTGGTGGGGTGGGGTGGGGTGGGGAGGGTTCTTAAGACGGTGATTCAGAAGGCGGTGATGCATGTTCGTGTTTCATTTGAAATGTTCAGTGTGTAATTCCGAACAGTTTCGGTGTGATTGAAGGGGCAATGACTGACAGACCTCAGCAGTGGCGACGTGGATGCGGCGTGTCGGTCTGGCGGTGTTCAAACGTGGCACGTAAAGAATTGACCGATTTTCGTTAAACTTTGTAGGAATTTATGTACGATTATTATAACCCAGACTAACGTGTGCACATCGTATGACCGGTCGGCACAACATCCGAGCTGCCAGCTGGTATGGCTGTGTTGTGTGGCATTGCTCATTTCTTAGCTGTTTCTCCAGTAATTTTAGTGTATTCGATCTTTTCAACAACAAAACACGACTGTCACGGAACAAACGCAAAAAAGAAATACTCATTTTGATCTGGCATATGACAACGAACGCAACCACGCGTGCGCCTGACCCCTACACCATCGTGCCGGATGCTGTGTCGCGTCCGGCGATTTTAATTTCGCCAAGCGACCCTTCATTCTCAGCTCTGGTGTAAGATGCAAGGTGTGTGTCGTGGCCTTTGTCACTCGTCGCCGGAAACGACACAAGCACCCACCCCACATCCGTTCTTAGGAAGATTTTTTGCCTACCCCTTTGTTTTAAAACTCTTTTTTAAGAGTTGCTTGATTGAAATGTCCTGTTCAGACAGCTGGAGCCTTGCTCACAGCGAAGAAACGCATGACCACATGTGGTAATGTGTGAGGTCGCGCCAACGCCCTGTGACGTCACTCGACCCCAAATTCTGATGCTATTTAATCCGGGGGATTGGAAGCCTCTGGGGACATTCTTGGTCGTTACTTGCTACAGGAATCGCTGTCTGATCACATAGTCAAATTATTTAACTTAACTTACAAATTATTTAACAGTGCGCTGCATCATTTATCACCACAGCGCACTGCATCAGTTATTTTATTATATTCTCCTATCAACGAGCTAAAATGAATCAGCTTTATATACTCTTCAAGAGTTGTGGTTGGAGTCTTGAATATCAATTCTTAAGTGTCCAGCACGAGCCTGAACCAGTTTCCCTCAGGAACCAACCGCTTGGTCACCATCGGCGTACCTGACTACGAACTCACACTCGGGATACAACAGCTGTCCGTCAGTTTGGAGCTGCCATCTGTTCCATGTACATTAGAACTAATTAGCTTGGTACATCGCCGACTACCGTTGTGCCTTACCAATATTGTACTCTTTATATATTAGCAAGATGTTTTAAACATGTGTGTTCATATTTCAGTTACAGGATGGCAGTTCACTGCACTGCACCTTCTATGCACACCGCCCATAAAACCACGGCATACTTCACAGCAGCGTTTTCTCTCTATATTTTAAACGTAGTTTTATAACTACGTCTTAACTATTGAATGTGTACTCAGATTGTACGACTATTTTCCATAGTGGAATGTCGCTGACACTTTTGTAGTTGTAATTTTATTTTCGTTGATACCTTCCTGAAAGTGGCCACATAAGTGGCCGAAACGTGTAGCAGACATACCCTTTAATAAAACTGTATCAAAATAATAATATGCATTTTTTGGTACTGATATTGTATTGTATTCACTTGTATTGTGCTTCTACTGATATTGCATTCACTTGTATTGTGCTTCTACTACCTTAGTACCCACCTCACAGACAACACACTTCATTTTGTGGTTTCATGGTCATGCTCAGGTGTTTCTTCGGCCTCAGTCCATATCTCACAGTGAACCAGCGCATGTTTAGCAGAGCAAAGAAACTGTGTTTAACATTGCCAACTGGCGAGATGTGACGTAGTTTTCTTATCATCCTGGGACGCGTTGTTTTTCCAAAACGGCAGTAAATTTTTTCCCATCTATACGGTGTCACATCCCAGAAGACTGAAGTGTTAATGCGTGTTGTTTTGGGGCTATTTGGTGCGTTGTACTGTCATATAGTTGTGAGTTGTTTATTGGTGCCGATGTTAAGTTATGTAACATCAAATTTGAACACTTTATTATTATTTCAGTGTTAAACATTGATCTAAAAAGTTGTGTCAAACGTGAGTGAAGTTTAGGAAAATCTGCCTTTGCGGGAAGTGATTTGAGTTTAGTGAAGTGTCCACCATCTTTGATATGAAATCGAATGGCGCGAGAGACGCCCTGACTTCCCGCGTTACGGCAGTACTCGACCCGCCACTTGATGACGTAACGTGCGCACTAGCGCTGCGCGGTGTCGCATTTTGAAGTGACGGTGACATCCCGAACTGCAGCACAGTTCAGACATATCCTCACATTTAATGTCCAGCTGATATTGTTACCAGCGACGCAACTCGCTGCAGCGCTTTGGTATAGGAGAGTTCTGTTTATTGCCTTTCTTACAAACTGATGAACAGCCAGCAGAGCCCGCGTAAGTTAAACGTGTCGTTCCATGTGTGTGAAGTCCATCATATAGTGTTTATCTGGCAACTGTCTGTTGCTACTTCCTGTCGGCAGCCCACGACACCGACCGTCGTACGCGTGGCGGAGCAGCGGGGGTGTGGGGGTGGGGTGGGGAGCAACACAGTAACGACTCATGTGTTTTTATATTTTTTATCATCAATTTAAAGCCTGAAATTCTTTAATTGTCTAAACGTGGGTCCTCGTCATCTTGAACTTGTCTTCTTTGAGTTTTGTGCCTGCGCCAGCTGTTTGAATGGAGTGTTGTGATTACGGCTTTGTGGGATGTCAGAGATTGGTGCGATGTCACATTCCACATGATCGTTGCCTTTAATTACCTCTTACGTTTGCTGTGGGGGTGCTTGTGTGCCTGTTTGTTTGCCTGTTTTGCGGGGTGTTTTGCTCTAGCGATGTAAGAAATGTCGTGCCTGTCTTTTCTGCTTATTTATTTATTTATTTATTTTATGTGTGAAGTCAAATGGGTAATTTATCTGTTCCAATCTTACATTCGCTTGATAAAAAGTCGCCGTATGGACCACTTCAAAGGAGCCATTAGATGCTGTGTACTTACCAACAAACGTTCCTACACAAATAATGTAATTATGGACGGAGGGAGCTATTGGGTTCGTGTAGCTTTAGTTGGGGAACTGGGGAAATTAAATTAGTAACTCGGAACTACACGGCGGGTCGGTATCGTCTTTGTTATTCCACTCCAGTTCTTTTGAAATATACAGGTTGTCTCGTAAAGTTGGTTACGTTGAACTGTTTTTATTCAACAGTTTGGAGCGGAGGGACAGTGTGCCGTTTTCTGTGGGGGTCTCTTGAGAGAACCTATCCTTAACCGGATGGTTTATACATTGGAGCACCTATGTTCTCTCTGAGGTACGAGAGCAGTCGATATATATATATATATATATATATATTAATTTTCATTGACTCATGCAAAGGTACAAGAACCAACACTGTGTAAACCACATTAGTGTGGTACTGAAATACACAGTAAGTCCACATTAGCGTCTGTCGTTACGGTTCTTGTATCTAAACGCCGGACTGCAGGCTAACAGTCAGCGTGCATTAGGAAGGTCCTTCGGCCGGCCAGCGAGATCAAGGTTGTCCGTGGTTTTCCTCGGTCGTACAGTAAGTGCTGAGGTGTTACCCAAAATCCCCTCACTGCACGCTTCTCATGCAGCCCTCCCCAAAGTTAACTTCACAGTTTACACCCAAACGCAGCCCTCCCAACGCGATCAAAACTTCGCCATAATGCTGCCCTCCAAAAGCCAAACTTAGCCCAGCCACCCCGTTTCTCCCCTCCGATGCACACTCCCAACAGTCCACTTCCCATCATTCTACCTTCTTCAGTGCCCAACGCCCTACGTTTACCGGAAGGACGAGCTGTCATAGCTTGCTGACAAGTCCTGTTTGTGTTGCAGGAGCAACATGAGTCACCTGGAGCTGTTCCACATCAGGATTTCGCAGTACGAGCTGTACAAACAAGAAGACGGACTGGTGGACGAACTGCTGCGCGACATGGCGACCGAGCGCATTGTGCACATCAGTAAGTACAGGGAAGAACAGAGACAGCAGTCAAGCGGGTGCCACTGGTTTCGTATTGTACAACTTCCGGTTTCATAACTCGTCCTGCACTCAGATTTGTGTTTTTCATGATTTGCCGAAGATCGCAGTAAAACGTCGAGATGGCGCCTCAAACCACGGACGTTTCTTTGCTCATCGCTTCCATTTAGCGGTTCATTGGCCTCAGTGTTGACGCAACGTCGCGTAATGTGACGCATCGGCGGCATAAATAAAAAGAGAACGTTCTGTGGGTTAGAAACCCGTAGGCCATGCTGCGTCGTCATCGTCAGTACTGGGGACGCGCCGTCATGTGACGCAGTGACACAATATCCACGCTCTTCTCCACAACCTTTTTCATGTGATTACTGATGGTCACAGAACCAGACATCACTCACAAACAAACCGTTAGTTCTGTGTGTCGTACACTCGCGCCAGACACCGAACTTAGCTGTGATACTAACGTCTGGTCATCATCGTCATGAACGTGTGTACAGTGAAGGTCTTACAGACCGTTCCTTTAAAATTCAAGGTGTTCTTGGTGTCTCCACCTTCGTCTTAAAATTCATGGGCTTCTTGGTCTCTCCATCTTCGTCTAGGTCGTTCTGTGTCTCGTCGTCCCTTCTATTGGTATTGGAGAACCAGACTTTGTGGTTGATTCGTGTCTGTTCTTTTCAGCTGATCTAACCGGTTTCTCTGACGTATTTTCAGTCTTCTAGTTCGTCGTCTGTTTGGGATGCTGCCTGCCTTCGGCGATCCATTATTGCGAGTGCCAAGAGCTGTGTTGTAAACCTCATTTTGTGCCGCCACCATTTTTAGGCGCGGTCGCAAATTTGCAAGAAGCGACCATTAGCTTTATCATGTCTGCCTGTCTATCCGCATGTTACAACTCGGCTACCACTGGACGAATTTTTATTAAAATTTATATTTGAGGATTTCCCGAAAATCTGTCGAGAAAATTTAAAGTTTGATTAAAATCTGACAAGAATAACGGGTGCTTTACATGAAGATCAGAGTACATTTCTGATAAGATTTTGCTGAATTCTTCTTAGAATGAGAAATGTATCGGACAGAAGATGTAGAGGCTATCAGAACACCCATTTTATAGTCAATAACTTCTGTACAAAAATCTTGCCATTTATGAGACAAGATGGAAAAATAAGGTACTGTCCAACAGGCCACAGATGCCGTTATAACGCAACGTCCGATTGACATGCCGGTTGACTAAGGCAAGAATAAAGACACACAGTCGTCATATTTGATACTCCTTGCTTCATAATTAATTCCGTCTGATCTCGTAAATGGTTTGCGGCAACGCTTACAAGGGCTGAGATACTACCCAACGACATAGCCAAACTGGACGTTTACAGACGGCAGTGAGCAAAGGAACGTTCTTTTTTTTATGAACCCCGATGTACAGTTTATTGTTGCAGGCGACATAACTTGCCATAAGAGCATTGTTGTGCAACAGTCAGTGTTCTTATATAGTTGACAGTGACACTCACGGAACGCATTGTTGTGTTTCCACTACAACTGGTTACGCGAACGCGCCGCAGTGTTACTTTACACATTATTGCCTATTTGCTGAGCTTTTCTCTTGCTTGCATTGCAAATTGTGCTGCCGTAAACAAAAGCTGCTTTCGCAGTGATTGTGTGGAGCCTGAATTTGTGTCAGTTGCCACAAAATTGAGGCTTCTTTGCTGAGTTCATTCAGATTATTGTTTGATTGCCACTAAAACCAGAAAACCATTCTGTCACAAGACGCATAACGATTGCCACTAAAACCAGAAAACCATTCTGTCACAAGACGCATAACCGGTGTTCATTATAACCTGGAAACATGGTGACAGTAGAAACCAGCTGTGACTCACTCACTCACGCACTCACTCACTCATTCACTCACTCACTCACTCACTCACTCACTCACTCACTCACTCACTCACTCACTCACTCACTCACTCACTCACTCACTCACTCACTCACTCACTCATTCAGAGTCACACTTAATGCCATCCAACTCTCACAGTATTTCACTTAAGATCTACTCTAATATTACCCTCACATCTGCGTTTGTGTCGTCCAGGTTTTCCGACAAAGACTTTTCCCATTTCTGATCTGTGCACTGTGTGCTACATGCCCCGCCCATCCCATCGAGTTACCTGTAATCACTGCGAACATGATAACTTTATATAACACGATGTTACCGTGTGTTGATCGGGAAGCTTTCCATTTTCCAGTTTTTTCCCTAGACACCCTGTTAATTCCGCCTCACTACTTCTGAATTTAAACAAAATTTGACGCAAACAGAAGCCGAGATCAGCAAACCTTTGTCAAAACTAGGCAGCCAACATCAGTTTTAAATGTAACGAAAGTAAAAGTACTGCTGTGTACAGTGGTACCCGATTTCCGAAAGAGAATTGCTTTTTGGAAGGTTCCTTGACTTTGCCCGTTTGTCGTTCTGGCAAAAGCAGTGTTAAGATTGAATAAGAGTGTTGAGCATTAATGGAATGGTGCTGACGGGGGAAAACCGAAGTGCTGGAAGAAAAACCTGTCCCAGAGCCACTCTTGTCAATCACAAATCTGACATGGACTGACCTGGGATTGAGCGCGTTCCTCCGCGGTGAGAGGCTCGCGACTAGCCGCCTGAGACATAGAATGAAGTTTTGACTACAAAAGTATGTCTAAATTTTATATAATGATGGAGTTCGTACCGCGCAGTAAACATTCCGCCTGTTATAAAAACCAGTTAATGTTGTAAGTTATAGGGAAATAATGGCTGTTTGTTCTGAGATCCACACAAAGCACATAAATACACTGTGTGGGCAGAACGTAGAACTGGTGAATGTTAAACTGGCGGTATATATAGTACACATAGTACATAATTTGCTTTCATATTAAATGCACACCTAAGATCTTGTGACAGGCGTCATGTTTCTGTTGTAATGACAGTCTTCATGCCGCTGATAGTGTCCGTCCTGTGCTGATTAGCGAACTATTCTGCTGTCCCATGGCTCAGTCGGTCAGTCGCCGGCCTGTCACCACGAAGCCCGGGTTCAGTACCAGGTCAGTCCAAGTGAGATTTATGTGGACATAGTGGCACTGGAACAGGTTTTTCTCCCATTACTTCTGTTTTCACCTGTCAGTACCATTCTATCATTGCTCCGTACTAACCTTACCAGAAGTACAAACAGGCGAAGCCTAGGAACCTCCAAGAAGCGATGCGCGTTCGTTCGTCGGGTAGCGTTGGATGGAGGATGATTGACACGGTGTGTAAAGAGATAACGTAGCTCAATCAACCGACCTCACACGGCAGGAAGTGACAACCCGTATTTGACAAATTAAGTAAGGACCAAGTATTATGCTGAACATGATACTACATTTTGTACCTTTCCTTTTTTCTGCTGCGGACCTAACAGAAAACACTCAAATATGTTACGAAATGTACTGAATTCTCTTGCTGGTCTGGACGGTAATCATTTGCTTCGAGGTCTTTTATCATTAGTCACAAAGCGGTGCCTAACGTAATTGTGGCTGGTTGTGTGGTAGATGTGTTTAGCAGCTTGAGAACAGCCCACAGCCCACGGGGCCTGACGTCTCCCTGTGCCCGGAGCAGAACAGAATGGGACAGGACGTCAGGCCTGCTCAGCCTTTTATAAGGTGCGGAAACCTAGGAAAAATTTGGTGTTGTTGCAGACAACGTGAAATTCAGTACACAGAGTGACGATTGACTAATTATATGTATAATTAATTATGGGTAAGTTTTATTTGTGTATTTTTCTATTCACCACATGCAATAAAATATACTAATAACAATAGTAATAATTAATTAAGAATGCAGTTCGCAGTTCTGTCCAGGGTGTCGCTGTTTTTAGCACATTTTGTACGCTGGGTAAGTAATGTAGTGTGTGTCTGCATAGAAAAACAGCTGACAGTTTTTAGGAATTATTTCACCATTGTACCCTTGGCTTTGTCAGGGAGAGGGCTAAAGACGTTTTCTCATTTCATATGTCCCTCGGGCAACATAGCCTTGTGTCGTGAGGTTGGATGGTGCCTGACAGAATCAGGAATGTGACAGACTGGTGCAGTGTCGGCAGTGTATGATGGTTGCTTTAGGTTCGACAGTTATCAGTTACCAGTCATTAGAGGGGTTAGTGTAATAAGCATAAAGTGTGTTTTTATTGTCAGCAGAGTGCTGTACAACATAATAACATAAAACAGTCAACAAAGCCGTTGGAAATGTGGCAACGTTCACATATCGTGGAACGACGCTAACATATTAAAACTGGCATGCTTGAGAAATTAAGGCCACGTTGATTTAAGAGACTGCTTGCTGCCATTCGGTCTACAATCTTCCTTCCGTTTTCCAGTTTGCTGCCTAAGAACAGAAAGATAAAAATGTACAGGGCCGTAATTTTGTCTCTTGTTTTGTATGGGTGTGAAACTTAGTGTCTGACATCGAGGGCATTTGATAACAGGCTGGTGAGAAGTGGGTCTGGAATTGTCAGTAACAAGATACTGGAGAAAACTTCATAGCGCTGAACTTCATTTTAGTATTCTTCGTGCAGTATTATGGTGATTGGATCAAGTAGGATGAGATGGGCGGAACAAGTAGTACATATGAGTGAGAAAAGAAATGCGTACAGAATTTTGGTGGGAAATGGGTGTGCCCCAGGGGTACATGTGAGGATTGTGATAAATGACAGTGAAAGGGCTGGGATGGAAAGATGTGGAGTGGGTTCAGCTGGCTCAGGATGAGGACAACTGATGGTTGATGTGAAGTCGGTAATGAGATACTGAACCTTCGGGTTCTATGAAGTTCGGGGAACTTGTTACTAGCTGGGTGACTGTTAGCTTCTCTGGACGCGAGCGGCTGGCTGCAGTGCTGCGACGACGCATAATCTGCTCTTCCCTCCACCGTACCTTGCACTCTTTATTCCATACATAAAGGTGTAATTTATGTTCATGTCAACTCGGTGCCTTCTGCCTGCCTCATCCTAGACAGCCTTATTCGTCGCTGAGGGTAGAGAGGCTAAGTTTCAGGGTGTAAATGGTGGTGTATGTGAGGGTGGGAAGGGAAGCAAACTTTGTGAATAATTGTCTGTAGTCAGCGTAGCAGAAAATAACATGTAAGAACTTGAAACCCGCTCCCTCCATCCACTTCCAGATCTAGGAACAGACTGGGCGTGGTATTTCACACTGCATGGCCATTTTTAATACGCCATATATACGGTGAATTTAGTATTGTGTTCGGAGGGCCGTGATGGATACCGACGCCTACGGCTGCACTGTATAGAGCTGAATGGTTTAGCGGATAGCGCAGGGTACAGCGCTGTATTCAGGGGTGTACAGTTAATTTACATATTTTGAGACAATGTACGTTACTTGGATGTTACATGTAAAGCACATTGCAGGGACGGCTCTAGACAGTCTGCTAGAAGCTGGCGAACTAGGCGAAGGGTGCAGTCGGCGTCCCCCAACCGCCCACCCTCAGGGCTCTTTGGAAAACAAGGGAATGTTTAGCGCCTATGTTCCGTTTGATGCTTTTAAATATGTTTTAATTTCAAGTTTTGAAATTCGTTTTTTTTTTCGTCGAGTCTGGCGCCCAAGGCACCCCCCAACCTCCAACCCCCATACAGACGGACAACCCTTGCACGTTTGTCCGGCAGCCAGCAATAAATCTGCAGTTCTGTGTACCCTGTGTTGCGTATGAACAGCAGAACGGAGCCGATGTACCGTTGTGACGGGGCTACGGGCTGGGCGATCCGGTTCTCGATTCCCGACAAGAGTAAGAAATTTCCTCCTCTTTCGAAACGTCAGTCTGGACCGCCTGTGGATCCTACCGGCCTCCTGTGTAAGGTACCGGAGTTATTTTTAACCGGGGGTGAATCACTCGGAGGAGATAGAAGTTGACCACGTACCTCAGTGTAAGGTCGAGGTTAAGAATAAGTGGAACTTAATTCTTCTCCCCCACCCATATGCTTCATGGCGCGGACAGGGGCAGCTTTACCTTTTATGGTTCTTACAAAAAACAACGAGTGCAATTATTTGAGGTTCTCACAGTGGTGTTGTTGAAGGTTGGTCTTGAGGGATGACGTCATGTCTGCTGGCGAATGTTCACCCTTCTGGCTAGGGCGCCTTGATCAGCGGTCAGTTTCCTGATTATTATCGTTAGTGGAGATGCGATGTGTTTTTTGTGAGGTAGGAACGTAACTGTGAATGACAGCTGACTGAGCGCTGGACCGTAATGGCAGCAGTTAACTTCGAGTTGCCTAGATGTTAGGACCCAGGGTGTTCGGGTTTGGATCCCGACAGCTGCAGCCAAGTGGTACGTACCGCTGTTGTAACTTGCTGCGGTGGAGTTCATTGTTACTTCAGATGCTGGCAGTTGGCCATCTGTTCAAGACATTTATGAAACCCGAAGTTTGATTACTGTCCTTGGCCGATCTGTCACACGACTCTATTAAGCTTAACCTAACTTTGTGTACTGCTGTCTGTAAGTGACAAAATAATAACAGCACAAATCCAAAATCTTAAACGGTTTATGTTTCAAGTTTCTGAAGTCCTTTCATGTATTTCGTCCAGCTGTGAGATTCTCGATAGCGTTGCTTAGCATTTTATGGTCACGGGTTAGT
>Ga0123355_10009231_pt1 | contig 14974 bp, 13 predicted proteins | sample TergutEmb28metaG_3_FD_89872 | JGI IMG/M metagenome (GOLD analysis project Ga0123355, IMG submission 89872) | Embiratermes neotenicus P1 segment gut microbial communities from Petit-Saut dam, French Guiana - Emb289 P1 | ecosystem: Host-associated > Arthropoda: Insects > Digestive system > Gut ...
AAGACATTCGTGGGTTGAGGGACGAAAACGGATCTTGGAAGATGATCTGCATTTGCTCTCGCAGGTGTCTCAGCTCTTTTGCACTTGGGTTTGTGATATCTTCACCTTCAAACAAGATTTGACCGTCTGTTGGCTCAATAAGATGCATAACTGTACGCCCAAGTGTCGTCTTACCACAACCTGACTCACCTACGACTCCGAGGGTCTTTCCTTTTTCTACAGTAAAGCTGACATCATCAACTGCGTGGAGCATTCCGGTTTTATGCTTAAAATACTTCTTTAATCCGCGAACTTCAAGTAGTGGCGTCATACATCCGTCCTCCTTGCTTTTATGCACCTTACCATATGTCCGGACGAAACTTCGACAACACCTGGCGGTTTCTTCCCACACTCTTCTATAGCATCAGGGCAACGTTCATAAAAACGGCATCCGTCCGGTTGCTTTGTCGGATCGAGCATTAATCCTTTTACGGGTTTAAGTCGCCTTTCTGTCGAATCAAGCTTAGGAAGCGACCCAAAGAGCCCCAATGTATACGGATGCGACGGAGATCTGAAAATATGTTCAACTGTTCCACGCTCGACAACCTCCCCGGCGTAAACAACAGCAACAGAATCACAAAAATCTGCAACAACACCAAGATCGTGAGTAATGAGCACAACCGATGTATCCAATCGTTCTTTTAAAGAACGCATCATATCAAGCACCTGTGCTTGAATTGTAACATCAAGCGCAGTCGTAGGCTCATCTGCCAATAAGAGATCAGGATCACAAGCAAGTGCCATAGCAATGACAACACGCTGCTTCATCCCTCCGGAAAACTGGTGAGGATATTCCGGAAACCTATCCATAGGAATCCCAACCAGCTCAAGCATGTCACAAGCACGCTTTTGTGCCTCCGCACGCGATATTTTGTTATGTTGACTGATCGCTTCAGCTATCTGGAATCCAACTGTTTCGATTGGATTAAGCGCAGTCATAGGATCTTGGAAAATCATGGCAATTTTATTCCCACGGATTTTGCGCATCTGTCTTTCGGACAAAGAAAGCATATCTTCACCCTTGAATTTTATTCCTCCGGAAACGATCTTCGCTTGGAGACCCGGAAGCACCCGCAATACACTTTTGGCAATCGTTGTTTTCCCTGCACCTGTTTCGCCCACGATTCCAACCGTTTCTCCCTTTTTTACAGACAAGTCAACATTGTTGACAGCGTAGATAACACCATCGTCCGTATGGTATTCCACTGCAAGGTCATTTATCTCAAGTAAATATTCTTCCATATAAGCCTACCTCAACTCTTTAGTCTCGGATCTAATGCATCACGCAGACCATCCCCAAGTAAGTTACATGCAAGGACGCTGATCATGACAAAAATCCCGGGAAACAGCGCTTGCGTTGGATGCTCACGCATTACTCCGCGCGCATCAGAAATCATTGCGCCCCACTCCGGAATCGGCGGTTGTGCACCAAGACCAATAAAGCTAAGCGCTGCACCAGCAAGAATACTTGCTCCAACGCCCATTGTGATTTGAACAATTAGCGGACCAATCGCATTCGGCATAACATGCTTTAATATGATACGTAAATTGCGTGCATTAATCGCTCTGGCTGCCTCTACATATTCTTTTTCTCGCACTGTCAAGACAGACGCTCGCATTATTCGGGCATATCCGGGAACCATACCAATACCCAGCGCAATTATCGCATTGCGCAGACTAGGCCCCAAAACTGCCGCTAAAGACACACTTAACAAAAACATCGGCATTGCCTGATAGATATCAAGCAAGCGCATACTCAAGTTATCTACCCATCCACCGTAAAAACCTGCAACCGCACCGATAGCGATACCAATAGTTGCTGAGATACCTACAGCAATAATGCCCATCTGAAGCGACTGTCGTGAACCATATATCAATCGGCTAAATATATCTCTCCCAAGTCTATCATTTCCCAATAGATGCTCAGAACTCGGCCCTGCATTTGACAGCATTGCATTTTGCTGCGCATATGGATGAGGGGCAAGTAATGGCGCAAATATTGCCATAAGAGCAAGTATAATCAATACTACAAGCGCAACAACAGCAAGTTTATTTTTCTTCAGTTGCCTCCAAATCTCAAGCAGCCTCGACTTTTTCTTTGTCTTTTCCAATTTTGTCCCCCCCTTTCGTTTTTCTCTTTTTAGATACATACTGTGATCGTATTCGCGGATCAACTAAAGCAAACACGATATCAACAATAAGAATAATAACCGTAAACAATCCCGATATTATAAGGATGCCGCTTTGGATTACCGGGTAGTCCCGATTGTTTAATCCTGTCATTATATATTGGCCAAGCCCGGGTATCGAAAAAATCATTTCTGTAATAAGTGACCCACCAAGCGACACCCCAAACACTCCGCCGATTACCATGATTACCGGAATCATTGCATTTTTCAGAGCGTGACGGTAAATCACTCTATTGTTTGAAAGTCCCTTAGCTTTTGCAGTCGTTATGTAGTCCTGGCGAATAACTTCAAGAAGATCCGATCGCATTTGCCGTGCTATAAGCGCCGTAAGACCAAGAGCCATTCCTGCGGCCGGCAGGACCCAGCCCTGCCAAGTTTCGACCCCGGAGATAGGAAACCACCTCCATCTAACGGCAAACTGTCGAATCAGCAGCAACGCAAACCAAAAGCTAGGCATGGACACAGATATCAACGCAAGGAACATCGATAGGTTATCTTTCCATGTATTTTGGTGTGTTGCCGCAAAAATCCCGACCGGTATTCCAAAAAGCACGGAAAATAGTGTACCGATCGTGACTAGCCTGAGCGTAAACGGAAAACGCTCCATCATTTCATAAACTACAGGACGACCTGTTATGAGAGAATTACCAAAGTCTCCCTGCAAGGCATTCTGTAAAAAACGCACATACCGTACCGGTATCGGGTCATTAAGCCCCAATTGTTCCCGGAGTTCTTCCACTTCATACTGTGTGGCATTTATGCCGAGCATCATTCTTGCGGGATCTCCCGGAGTAAAGTCAATTATAACCAAAACAACAAATGAAATCCCCAACAGAACAGGTATCATCATTAAGAGGCGTTTTGCTATATACTTCAGCATTTAGAATTGACACCTACTTTCCTCAAATCTTCCTTAAGCAGCCGGAGCAGCAGCGATAGCCTATGTCTTCCAGTCTTCCTCAATGCACTTTCCGCAAGCGTCACATTTTTTTGAAATCTCATATTTACACGGAACCGGGCCGTTATATCTCATTTCTTTTGGACCGTCCGGAGTATCGTATATTCCACCGAACATAGGCTCCATGAGAGCCGCTTGGAAGAATATCGGTTTGTCAACTCTCTTGAAATTAAGCGGACAATGGTACACCCCTGCCGGTACACGAATTATGGTAGGTTTAGTGATGTTAAAAACTTCCGCATCAACTCCTACTTCTCCGAGTGTAAACTCTATATCGGCATCGAAATCAAAAACATTCGGAAATGAACCGCCTAAAAACACGAGATATTCGTCATGTGCGTGGCGATGAGGGACTCTGTCTAGGAAGAACGGCTTAACAAAAATTTGAAACCCAACATTAAATTCAGCCCCCGGAATTTGCGACGCTCCCCTAAAATATGCCTGCGGTTTAATTACAAAACCGGGGTCGTCACCATCCGCAACTACTTCATTATTTTCCTGCGGAAACTCAAATACTAACTTTTCGTACATTATCCAGTCTACCCCCTTAATTATCCTATATCTGAATCTGACATGTTTTAGCACAATAATAAAAATTATACAGGAATTATCATAAAGGTCATTGTCATCTTTGCCCAACGATGGGAAGTTAAATACATCGTATTTTTGTGCAGAAGTGACATCGGCAACGTCGTGTTTTGACTATATAATGTTTGACTTATAAGCCAATGTTAAGTGAGTCGTGGGAAAAACGGGCAAATGATGATTTTGAAAGGTGGTAAGATTTTGGGAAAATATGATAATTTAGTATTTAAAATACCTCAAGAATTTCACAGTTGGTATGGATTTGCATCGCCGCGGGGGTTTTTCCGCGGTACTACAATGATGGAAAATGCCAGACTATATATGGATTTCACTTCTGTTACCAATGAACTTGTAATGGAAGTTCCGCACACACATCACTCGGCGGATGAATACATCGTGCTTGCAACTGCCGACTTTAACAATTTTTACGATGGATTTGATGCAGAAATAGACATATGGCTTGGTGAAGATCCTGAAAATTTAGAGCTATACACTATCACTGAGCCTGTAATCATTCGGATTCCTCCAAAATTCTATCATTGTCCGATAAACTTCAGACGGATAGGCAAACCTGTTCTGTTCTCTGCAATGTATTTAGACGGTGATTGGTCAAAGATAACACCGATTGTAAACGCAGAAGGCATACAGGAATTCAGGTACGACGGTGCAGGAGTCAGGCGTTGTGTAAAAGACCGCACCAATGAATGTATGTACTGCGGAGAATGTTTTTCTGAAAGCCAAAAAAAGGATTTGAAAAAGGCAATGGAAATGCAAGCGGACATGCTCGCTCCTTACTATGCAATGAGCGATAAAAATCCGCATACCGGAAAGTATGACAAATATGTATTTAAATTTAAACCCGAACATCACGAAGACCCGCGTTTCCTCAGTCCGCGCACCGGATTCAGGGGCTTAAGTGAAATGCCGGATTCACGTCTCTTTACACTTATGAATATAGTTCAAAAGTCTTGCAGTGTAGGCGAATTGCACATGCATCATGCTGTCGAAGAATATCTCTTCTTTACAGGTGCTGATGTAACACGGTTTTTTGAGTTTGATGCAACAATTGAAATCTCGCTCGGCGAAGATCCCGATAATTTGGAAACTTATACCATAACCGAGCCCACAGTTATCCGGATACCTCCGGGATTCTGGCATGGCCCTGTGACATTTAAACATGTCGGCGCACCAATTAACTTCATGCCGTTTTACCCATCAGGATCATACAGCAGAATAACACGCACTGCACAATCCGGCAACGATCCGCAATATATCTATAAAGGAAATGACCTGCCGAAATAGTCTTTGATGTCAATTAAAGAGCAAATTTTACGGTTACTGCCGTAATCACAGATTGTATTCAAAAACGGATGACTCCAACCCAGAAGTCATCCGTTTTTCGTCAGTAAATTTTACTACCCACCCAAATAAGCTTTCCGCACAGCTTCATTATCAAGAAGCTTCTTTGCATCATCCGTAGCAACGATCCGCCCTGTCTCAAGCACATATCCCCTATGCGCTACAGAAAGCGCCATCCGCGCATTCTGCTCGACCAAAAGCACGGTAACACCTGTTTCGTTAAGCTCAGTGATAATATCAAAAATCTGCTCAACCAGAAGCGGAGCAAGCCCCATAGACGGCTCATCAAGCATCAAAAGCGTCGGTTTGGTCATAAGCGCACGTCCGATAGCAAGCATCTGCTGTTCACCGCCCGAAAGTGTGCCTCCGAGCTGCTTTCTGCGCTCCTTAAGCCTTGGAAAGCGAGTAAATATGCTCTCTATCCGCTCGTTCATGTCGCCTTTTTTGTGGATATAATTGCCCATTTCCAGATTCTGCTGGACACTCATTTTAAGGAAAATTCTCCGTCCCTCCGGCACTTGAACAAGACCACGCTTGACGATATTATTAGGAGCAACAGTTTTTATTTCCGAATCCAAAAATGATATCGTACCCGTCTTAGCCCGCTGCAATCCTGAAATAGCTTTCAAAATTGTACTCTTCCCTGCCCCATTAGCCCCGATCAGAGTGACTATCTCACCTTTTTGCACATCAAAGGAAACACCTTTGATCGCATGAATATTGCCGTAAAAGACATCTATATCATTGACCTTAAGCATCTCCTCGCTCCTTTCCGAGATAAGCCTCAATAACCGCAGGGTTGTTTCTGATATCTTCAGGTGTACCCTTTGCTATAACTTTACCATAATTTATTACCGCAATACCCTCACAAATCCCCATAACAAGGTTCATGTCATGCTCAATGAGCAAAATAGCGATTTTGAAAAGGTCGCGTATTTCTCTTATATTCTCCATGAGTTCGCCTGTTTCAGACGGATTCATTCCGGCAGCAGGCTCATCGAGAAGCAAAATGCATGGATTGGTGGCAAGCGCCCTGACAATCTCAAGCCGTCTTTGCGAACCATAAGGCAGCGACCCTGCTTTTTTATCACCGTCATCTTGCATATTGAAAATTGACAAAAGCTCATATGCACGATTCTTAGCAACTTTCTCTGATTTCCAATAGCTTGGCAAACGCAAAATAGCACCAGCTAAATTATAGTCCATTTCATTATGCAGCCCAACGAGAACATTTTCCAGAACAGTCATTTCTTTAAAAAGTCTGATGTTTTGAAAAGTCCTTGCAATTCCGGCCTTATTTGCTTTCATCATGTTCATATTCTTTGTGTTTTTGCCATTTATGAACATCGCCCCGCGCGACGGCTTATATACCTTTGTCAACAGATTAAAAATAGTAGTTTTACCCGCGCCATTCGGGCCGATCAGACCTGCAATTTCAGTCGGAGCGACAGTAATATTAAAGTCATCAACAGCGGTAAGACCGCCAAAATCTATACCGAGCTCCCTGCATTCCATTACAGGAATCTTGTGAATATCGCGTTCAGGGAGAAGAGCAATTCTAGGATCATGTTTTGCCATTTATACGTCTCCCCCTTTCTTTTTTCCGCCCATGGACCAACGACCTGCGTTTTCAATCAAATGACTCATTGAGAAATCATAAGTTCCCATAAGGCCCGACGGCTTAAATATCATAACCAAAATGAGAAGCAGTGCGAAAATAATCAGTCTGAACTGATCAAGCCCCTGCATGAGAAGCGGCATACTTATAAGAACAGCAGCTCCTATGATTGAGCCCATCATTGAACCCATTCCGCCCAGTACCACAATCATGAGTATCTCTATACTCATCATAAAACCAAAGTCTCCGGGCACAAGTATCCCAAGATTTCCTGCATAGAGCGCACCGGCAACACCGGCAAAAAACGCAGACACAGTAAACACCATAACCTTGTAATATGTCGTACTTATACCGCAGCTTTCTGTTGCAATCTCATTATCACGTATCGAGAGAATTGCCCTGCCGTGACGGCTCTTCATAATCATATGAATCACGAGACAACAGACAATCACGCAGATATACACTAATAAAAAGGTCGAATGACGAGGGATTTGCTGAAGTCCTTGCGCTCCGCCTGTAACAGACGGAATATTCATGATGATTACTCGGATTATCTCACCAAATCCTAATGTTATTATCGCAAGATAGTCGCCCCGAAGCCTGAGTGCCGGAATACCGATAGCAATTCCGAAAATCGCCGCTACAATTCCTGCAACAAAAAGTCCTCCGATGACCGAACCGTAACCCTGTAATAATCCCGAACGCCAGAATATCGCTCCCGCATAGGCACCCACAGCCATAAAGCCCGCATGACCAAGCGGCAATTGTCCGAGATAACCTGCCGTTAGATTGAGCGATACTGCCAACATAATGAAGAACCCAACTTGAATTATTACATTATTCTGCGCACGGGTAAGTAATCCACCCTGAGTGATATGATATCCCACAACAATAAACGCAATGAGCAAACAAGTGTTGATTATGTAGCGCACAGGCGTTTTTATTCCAAATCGATTCATAAGCAAACCTCTTTAAACTTTCTCTATCGTCGGTTTGCCGACGAGTCCTGCCGGGCGGAAGAGCAGAATAATTATAAGTACAAGGAACACTGCACCGTCCGTCCATCTTGAAAATCCGGCCGCTGTGACAATAACTTCAAGAAATCCTATCGCAAATCCTCCAAGCATCGCCCCCGGAATAGAACCTATTCCCCCAAGCACCGCAGCAATAAATGCTTTAAGCCCAAGCATAGCGCCCACTGTCGGAGTTACCACAGGCAAGCGTACGAAGTACAGCACTGCACCTATACCCGCAAGCGCCGCACCGAGCGCAAATGTAAATGTAATTACAGAGTTAATATTTATTCCCATTAGCTGAGCGGCTTCTTTGTCCTCACTGACAGCGCGCATCGCCTTACCAAGCTTCGTGCCCTGTACGATGTAGTTAAGAGCAATCATTGACAAGACCGCAGACCCAATCGTTATAAGCATAGGATATGAAAATGTCATCTCCCCTATCGAAATACTCCCCATCGGGAAAGGAATTAGAAGAGAACGCGGTCTGGCTGCGAAGAAAAATTGTGCCAGATTCTGCAAGAGAAGCGATATACCAATCGCTGTAATAAGCACTGATATTCTCGGGGCATTTCTTATCGGCGTGTATGCAAGTTTTTCCATGATTACAGCAAGTGCCGTACAACCAAGTATAACAAGTATTATAGCCACGACCGGATGATGTCCGGCAGCCAATGAGAAAATCGCAATATATCCGCCAACCATTATAACATCACCATGAGCAAAGTTAAGCAGCTTGATAATACCATAAACCATACTGTAACCTAACGCAATAAGCGCATAAATCGAACCCAACTGAAGCGCATTAACCAGTTGCGAGAAAAATAACATAACACACTCACCCTTTCTTGTCCTTGTCACTTAAAAACTAAAGAATTCGGAATTAAGAATTCGGAATTGTTATTCCTAATTCCTAACTCCGAATCGTTAGCATATAACTAAAACCTAGAATGTACCCCAGAATCTTGCTTCGCCATCACGGATTTCGATGATGAAAGCTGTCTTTTGCGGGTTATTGTATCTGTCAAATGTGATATTACCGGTAACACCATTCATGTTAGTTGCAGCCATGTGAGATATAGTTGCTTGCTTAAACTCCGCAGTTCCTGGAGTAAGACCATCAGCAATTGCTCTTTCAATAGCAGCTATCAGAATCGCCGCTGCATCGTATGCTTGCGCTGCGAACATGTTCGGTGGTATACCGTGTGTTTCTTCAAACTGTCTGATAAACTCAACAATGTGAGGCTCATCTGACTCATCCGTAAATCCTGTCAGGTAGAATGAACCCTCAACACTTGACGGATCAGCAAGAGCATCTAGTGTACCTGCCCAACCGTCAGCACCAATCATAGTAGCTGTCAGTCCGGCTGCAACACTTTGCGGACCGATGAGTGCCATGTGGTTATTGTAAACCGGGATAAATACAACATCAGGGTCTGCTGCTGCAATATTAGTCAGTTGAGCCATAAAGTCAGGAGCTTCGTCTGCGAATGTTTCGGTGTGTACAACATCAAGTCCAATCTCTGCTGCACGGGCTTCAAAAGCTCTTGTCAGGCCGATTGAATAGTCAATATCATGTGCATATAGAATCGCCGCTGTTTGCGCACCCAAGATTTCTTGAGCAAACTCCGCCATCTTTACGCCTTGGAACGGGTCGATAAAGCATGAACGGAACATGTTTGTAAATACTTCACCGGTATCCAGGTTAACTGTTACACCGGCATGAGTTGCAGAGCCGGTAATCATAGGCATACCATCTTCGAAAGCGAGCGGAACGACAGCCATGGTCGGGCCGGAAGTAACCGAACCGATGATTGCTGTGACACCTTGGTCAACTAAGTCATGATACATTGTTACCGCACTTGCAGGGTTTCCTTCTTCGTCGCGTACTGTAACGTTGATCTGTAGTCCGCCTCTGGCATTGAAGTTCTCAATGTAAAGCATCGCTCCGTTGTGTACGGAAGTTCCGAAATATGCAGCGCCGCCTGTCAGTGGTGCAAGCATACCGATGTGAACTTCTGTCACATCTGCCGCGTCTCCGCCGCCGTTAGCAGCAGTCCCGCCATCTTGGGCTCCGGTAGCAGTCCCGCCATCTTGGGCTCCGGTAGCAGGCGTTGTATCTTCTCCACCGCAAGCACTAAGCAGAACAACAACCATCATCATCGCCATCAAAAATGCGATTATACTTCTTTTTCTTCTCATTGTTCCTACCTCCATAAATCTGTTAGTACTGTAGAGTCATGCTTTATTTTCATTTAAAACACGCTCTTCAGCCTTAGTATTAACCGGAACTACTTTAGGCGGTTAATTCGGTACATTATAAGTTTTAAAAAATACATTGTCAATGAAAAAAAGCACTAAATATCCACTCTCAGCTACATTCTGTAGAATTAAACAAATTTATAGAAAATAGACAGTCCGCTATGTGAAAATTCACAAGGCCTTCACAAGGCAAATAGATAGTTAATATGACTAGCCCGACGATGCCGTCCAGTGTTTTTTTAGAAGCTCATTGAGATGTGTCATTTTTTCAGGCTGCGGTATCGGCGTATCCTTGAGAGTGTACGGCAGCTTTAAACTTTCCCACTTCTCTTCGCCCATCTTGTGAAACGGAAGCAAATCCACCCTTTTAATGTTCGATAATGTGTTAAGGTATTGAGCTAAGTCCACTATATCATCATCACTGTCCGTAAGCTCCGGAATAACCACATACCGAACCCAAGCCGGAATCCCCATCTCATCGAGATGCTTTGCAAAGGCAAAAGTTACCTCTATATTTCCGCCTGTCAGCTCGCGGTACTTATCCGGCCGGAGTGCCTTAACATCCAATAACACCATATCTGTATAAGACAGCAAATCCTTAGTCCGTGATATTTCTACATTCCCGCTGGTGTCTAAACATGTATGTATGCCATGTCCTTTAAGCTGCTTAAAAAGCTCCGCTACAAAATCTGATTGCAGAAGAGGTTCGCCGCCGCAAGCGGTAAATCCTCCCCCGCTGAATTTCATATACGACTTATACTTTAGTATATCCTTAATCAGCTCAGATAAGACCATAGTTTCGCCGCCGTTTACTATCCATGTGTCAGGGTTGTGACAGTACTTACAGCGTAAATTACAGCCCTGAAAAAACGCTACATAGCGCAATCCCGGTCCATCAACTGTTCCGCAAGTCTCCACTAAATGTATACGCGCCGTTTGTTCTATTTGCGCTGTTTGCTCCATTTGTTGTCCTCACGAATTACTTAGGTAAAAATTTATCCGGGCTGCCTGTAATCGGATATCTCCGGTTACAGGCAGCCCCATTTTGCCTAGAATTTTTCATGGAATGTTCTGTTGATTACATCTAGCTGCTGCTCTTTAGTGAGCTTTACAAAGTTTACAGCATATCCCGATACACGTATGGTAAGTTGAGGATACAGCTCAGGACGCTCGATAGCATCAAGCAGTGTCTCTTTATCAAAGACGTTGACGTTGATATGGTGTCCGTTTTCACTAAAGTATGCATCAATGATTGAAGATAGATTAGAGATGCGGTTCGCTTCATCTTTTCCGAGCGCTTTCGGCATGATCGAAAACGTATAGGAGATTCCGTCTTGAGCGTACTCGTACGGAAGCTTGGCAACTGATGACAATGATGCAAGCGCACCTTTTTTGTCTCTGCCGTGCATGGGATTAGCACCGGGCGCAAAAGCTTCGCCTGCTTTTCTGCCGTCAGGTGTTCCGCCGGTTTTCTTTCCGTAAACAACATTGGATGTAATGGTAAGCACCGAAAGTGTCGGCACAGCTTGTCTGTATGTTTTGTGCTTTTCAAGCTTCTGCATGAAGTCTTTTACAATATCGTGGGCAATCTTGTCAACAGAATCATCATTGTTTCCGAAACACGGATACTCACCCTCTACTTCGTATTCATATGCAAGCCCTTGCTCGTTTCTTATAGCTCTTACTTTAGTGTGCTTTATTGCTGAAAGTGAGTCTGCAACAACCGAAAGCCCTGCTATACCACAAGCCAGAGTTCTGAGTATTTCCTTATCATGTAACGCCATTTGAAGACGCTCGAAGTTATATTTATCATGCATGTAATGTATGGTGTTCAGTGCGTTAATATAAAGACGAGAAAGCCATTCCATTATCTGGTCAAACTTTCGGGCAACTTCCTCATATTCGAGATATTCCGAAGTTACAGGCGCAAATTCCGGTGCAATTTGCTCTCCGGTTATTTCGTCTTTACCGCCATTAATAGCATACAGCAGAGCCTTACCCAGATTTGCCCTGGCGCCGAAGAATTGCATCTGCTTACCTGTTTTCTGTGCCGAAACACAGCAAGCTATAGAGTAGTCATCACCCCAATATATACGCATCAAGTCATCATTTTCATATTGAATGCTGCTTGTATCGATCGAAACTTTTGCGCAATAGTCCTTAAACGCTTTGGGCAGACTGACAGACCAAAGCACAGTCATGTTAGGTTCGGGAGCAGGGCCTAATGTGCTCAGAGTGTGGAGCATACGGAAACTGTTTTTTGTAACCAGTGTACGTCCGTCAGTTGCCATACCGCCGATTGCTTCGGTCACCCATGTCGGGTCGCCTGAGAAGAGTTCGTTATAATCCGGTGTACGCAAAAAGCGGACCATACGGAGTTTTATGCAAAAATGATCCATGTATTCTTGCGCCTGTTCTTCCGTTATCACGCCGTTTTTAAGGTCTCTTTCGATGTATATATCAAGAAAAGTCGTTACTCTGCCGAGTGACATAGCAGCTCCGTCTTGCTCTTTAATCGCTGCGAGATAGCCGAAATATGTCCACTGGATAGCTTCTTTAGCATTCGAGGCAGGCTTAGAGATATCAAACCCGTAAGCAGCGGCCATTTGCGTCAGTTCACCAAGCGCCTTTATGCCCTCAGAAAGCTCTTCTCTGTCTCTTATTACATCTGATGTTATTTCCGAAAATTCCATAGCTTTCAGATCTTCTTTTCTAAACTGAATCAGAAGATCTGTTCCGTATAGTGCGACTCGTCTGTAGTCACCTATGATGCGTCCGCGTCCGTAAGCATCGGGCAGACCTGTTATAATGCCGGAACTTCTTGCCTTGAGGATATCTTCTGTGTATGAATCAAAAACACCGTCATTGTGGGTTTTTCTGTAGTTTGAATATATATTTGCAGTTTCCTTATCCAGACTGTATCCATAAGCTTCGAGAGCTGTCTTTACCACACGAAGTCCGCCGTTGGGCATAATTCCCCTCTTAAGCGGTTTATCTGTTTGAAGCCCTACGATTTCTTCAAGTTCTTTTTCAATATATCCGGGAGCATGGGCATTGACGGCCGACGGAATCTTATCTTCCACATCCAGAACGACTTTTTCAGTTTCTTCTTTCATCAAAACAAGGACTTTTTCCCAAAGTTTCCTCGTCTTGTCCGTCACTCCGCAAAGAAAGCTGCCGTCTCCCTCATATGGTGTGTAATTTTTTTGTATGAAGTCACGCACATCGACTTCACTAGCCCATTCTCCGTTTACAAACTCATTCCATTCATGTCTCATATGTATATCACCCTTTCATGAAAATTATAAACATCTATATTTATTGTCCGTTATAGTCCACAGACAATACTTTCTATTTTTACACCGCCTGCTATGCAAACACACTTTAGCCTTTTGCAATAACTCTGCAGAAGTTTTTCTTTCCTCTGCGGACTATTATACCATCTCCGCGGCAGTCATCTACCGAAAAGCTTGCTGTAATAGCCTTGACTTTTTCGCCGCCTACCTCAACACCGCCCTGATCGACTGCACGGCGGGCATCAGACTTGGACGGACACAGTCCGGCTCTTTGCAGAATCGTCAGGATATCCATAGTTCCGTCAGCAAAATCCGCTTCAGGAATCTCCACAGACGGCATATCGGCAGCACCGCCGGATTTAAATAGCTCTCTGGATGTATCGCGGGCGTGGACTGCGATTTCCTCTCCGTGAATAAGCGATGTCAGCTCAAAAGCCAGAACCTCTTTAGCCTTGTTAAGTTCCTGTCCCTCAAGCTTTTCCAACTCCCAAATCTCCTCAAGAGGCAAAAATGTCAGAAGCTTTAAGCACTTTATAACATCGGCATCATCCACATTGCGCCAGTACTGGAAGAACTCAAACGGATTCGTCTTTTCTTCCGACAGCCACACCGCCCCTTTGGCGGTCTTACCCATCTTGTTACCCTCGGAATTAAGCAGAAGTGTTATCGTAAGCGCATGAGAATCTTCCCTCTCTATACGCCGTATAAGCTCTGTGCCTGCAAGCATATTCGACCACTGATCATCACCGCCGAATTGCATATTACAACCGTAATTTAAGAAAAGCTGATAAAAGTCATACGCCTGCATAATCATGTAGTTAAATTCAAGAAAAGTAAGACCCTTTTCCATGCGGTTTTTGTAACATTCCGCAGAGAGCATACGATTAACGGAAAAATGAGGGCCAATTTCTCTTAAAAATTCGAGATAATTCAGGTTGCTCAGCCAGTCCGCATTGTTGACCATTATCGCTTTTCCATCCGAAAAGTCGATGAATTTTGACATCTGTTCTCTGAAACAATTGCAGTTATGCTCTATCACCTCAACCGTCATAATATCTCTAAGATCTGTTCTGCCTGACGGATCACCGATCATTCCCGTACCGCCCCCGACAAGAGCTATCGGTTTGTTTCCTGCATCTTGCAGGCGCTTCATAAACGAAAGCGCCATGAAGTGACCGACATGCAGTGAATCAGCGGTCGGGTCAAAACCTATATAAAAGGTAGCTTTACCATTATTAAGCATCTCGCTTATTTCGGCTTCGTTTGTCACCTGCGCAATAAGGCCTCTTGCCTTAAGTTCTTCATAAAGTGTCATCATTTCCTCCAACAAAACGCGAACACCCTACTACAAAAGATAAGGTGTTCCGATTTACAATAGCAACTCAACTTTGCCTCGACATTTTACCACATCTTTTCCGGCATTACAAGAGTTCAGATCTTTTGAATTTCATCATTTTTTTGCAGAGGAAAACTAAAATTTCCTTAACAAAAAAGCGAACACCCTACTAAAAAAATAAGGTGTTCCGAATTACGGTATGGTGGGGGATGGTGGATTCGAACCACCGTAGTCACTGACAACAGATTTACAGTCTGCCCCCTTTGGCCTCTCGGGTAATCCCCCATATGGAGCTGGTGGACGGACTCGAACCCCCGAC